>Ga0268299_1000145_pt1 | contig 278093 bp, 260 predicted proteins | sample NOBtaG_FD_193484 | JGI IMG/M metagenome (GOLD analysis project Ga0268299, IMG submission 193484) | Activated sludge microbial communities from bioreactor in Nijmegen, Gelderland, Netherland - NOB reactor | ecosystem: Engineered > Bioreactor > Aerobic > Activated sludge | place: Netherlands... | reverse complement strand
GTTCAGTAGTCCCATGTCGATCACTCCTTTGGCCCCCTCGCTCTTCGCTTGGGGGAGGGTCACATGGGTCAAATCTCAATGGAAATTACGCGCCTACCCGGGTCACTTCTCAGTGGAAATCAACAGGCAGCCCTTCGTTTCAAGACGCGTCGGGCTAGGGGTCGGCATGCCGGTCCGTTGGCTGCGGCCTTGTGTAGACGGGGGCGGTGGGAAAGGTCAACCGCACTGCGCCGCCGTTCGGTTTTTGAGGAGGGGTTGAGGTGCCCCCAGATTTGTGGACGCTTTGCCCTCTGGCTTTGAGACAAGGAGGCCTCACGCCCTACGACTACATCTGCAAGATATGGGCTTCGAAGCCTGACAGATTCATCGTCAATCCAATCCACCAGATGTCGGGACTGAACATCTGGCTGGGGATCGCCTTCGCCGGGCCGGGGCTCGCCGGCCTGGCGGTGTTCGTCGTCTGACCGTCCGCCGCGCGCCTCGCGGGAAGGCGAGCGGTCAGACGAGATCGGCGAGCGCGTCCAGCGTGCGGGAGTTCTGCTCGGCGTCGCCGATCGGGAACATGACGAACCGGCCGTCGTAGAACTCGTAGAAGGGGACGAAGAGCCCCTCGTCGCTGAACCTTGCCCGGTAGCGGTCAAGGGCGCAGGGCGCCTCCACCAGCATGAAGGGTCCCTGGCTCGGGATGTGGCCAAGCCCGAGGGCGGCGACGCGCGCGGTGACGCGGGCCCGCTCGCGCCGCATCGACTCCCAGACCAGGGCCCGGTGCCCGGTGTCGGCGAGCGCGGCCAGCGCCGCCTCCTCGCCGAGATGGCTGAGGGAGAAGATCATCTGCTGCTTCTGCAGCAACCGCGCGACGTCCGGCCGTGCATAGGAATATCCCACCCGCACCCCCGCGAGGCCGTAGAACTTGGAGAAGGTCCGCAGGCCGATGACGATCCGGTCCGCGCGCTGGCTCCAGCGTGGGGTCCGGACCATCGCGGGGAAGTCCGCGTATTCGATATAGGCCTCGTCGACCAGCACGGGCAGGTTGGGGGGCACGCCCTCCATGAACCGCTCGAAGGACGCCTCGTCGATCGGGATGCCTTCTGGGTTGCTTGGGCTGACCAGGTAGACGAGCCGGGTCGCGGGCCCGATCGCGGCGAGGACACCGTCGAGGTTGTGGTCGGCGCCGCGGTCGATCCGCATCGGGACGCGCCGGTTCACCAGGCCGTATTTCGGGCAGAGGGTGTGGAAGCCGAACCATCCGGGCCGGTTGGAGACCACCTCGTCGCCGCCCTGGGCGACGAGGCGCAGGATGTCGTCGATCAGCACCCACGAGCCGTTGCCGAAGGTGAAGCACGCCGGGCCGATGCCGTGCTCGCTGGCAAGCGCGGCGCGCAGTCGGGTGTAGGCCTCGTCCGGATACCAGAGCGGGGGGCGGGTCGAGAGGCTGGCGAGTATCGCCTCGGCGACCTTTGGCGAGGTGCCGAACTGGTTTTCCGCCCTGTCGAGCAGGGTGAACCGGGCATGGTCGCGCGACACCTCCTGGCCGCGGTGGACCATCGGCGCGTAGGCGATGCCGGCGTAGGTCGCGAGCGGTCCGCCGACAAGGAGCTCGGCGTCGAAGTCCTGCATCAGCCTGGGCGCCGCGAAGGAGCGGCCGTTGATCGCGGCGGCGGGCGCGGTGGCCAGCCGGACGAAGGCCGGAGCGACGGTCGAAGGGTCGGGAAGAAGCTCGTACTCCTCCCAGGGCAGGAGCTGCCGGGTCATCTCGGTCTTGAGGCTGCCGAGCTTGACCGAGGCGACGGCGATGCCGCTGCCGGCGAGGTCGAACCCGGCGTATCGGGTCAGGCCCTCGAGGGCAAATTTCGACAGGCCGTATGCGGCGAGCCCGGCGAAGGCCTGTTCCCCGGCACCGGACGAGATGTTGATCACCCGCCCGCCGACCCCGGCGGCGACCCAGGCGTCGATCGCGGCCCGCAGGCAGAGGAAGGGCCCAGTGAGGTTGCCGCGCAGGCTGCCTTCCAGCCAGTCTTCGGAGACCTCCCATATCCGGCTGCCCTGGCCGAGGAGAATGCCGGCGTTGTTGACGAGCATGTCGATGCGCCCGACCTGCTCGATCGTGGTACGGACGAGGGTCTCTGCCCCGGGGGCGGTGGCGACGTCGGCGGCAACGCCGATCGCCTTCAGGCCCGCGGCGCGCAGCGCGTCGGCCGCGGCAGCGACGCCGGCCTCGGATCGTCCGTTCAGGACCACGCGCGCCCCGGCCCGGGCGAAGGCCTCGGCGATCGCGTGGCCTACCCCGCGCGTCGACCCGGTCACCACGACCACCATGTCGGCGACCGAGGGCGCCGGCCCCTGGACGGATGAGGGAAGCTCGGCCTTGCGTGCGGGCGCGAGTTGCGCGCCGACGCGCTTGCCGAAGCGAAGCACCTTGGCGCCGAGCCGCCGTCCGCGGCGCGCCAGACCCTTGACGCTCATCGCTAGGTCCCTTCCGCGTCGTATCCCGTGCGTCGGGTGGGGGGCGTGCCCTGCCGCGAAGCCTCGCGGTACTGCATCAGGGCCGCTATCCCGAGCACGGTGGTGTGCTGGTTCGAGACGCTGCGGCGGAGCGAGACGCGCCCGGCCCAGCCGCCGTCGGGGCGCTGGGCATCGAGGAGCCGCACGATCCAGGCCGGGTCGATGAGGTCGCGCCGTCCGAGCCAGTGCAGCACGACGATCCTCTCGGCAAATATGTCGCCGCTGCGGGCGGAGCGCTGCACGGCGGCGATGCGCCCGGCGGTTTCCTGCATGGCAGCGTCGATGAGTGCATGGTCGATGGTGCCGAAGCGCTTCAGCAGGCGCCCGCCGACGACGATGTGCGTGGTGCCATAGCCGCCCCCGTCTTCAAGGCTCCGGAGTTCGTCGATGAACTCGTCCCCGAGCCCCAGCCGGTCGGCGTAGAGGCAGCGGCGCATGATGGTGTCCAGGGGGTGCTCGAAGACCTGACCATCGGCCGGGTTGCGCAGCTTCACCCCGTAGGGATCGTCGGTCGGGTCGTGCGCGAAATCCTTGTCGAAGAGCCGCTCGCGGAAGCCCGGATGCGCCCGGCGGTAGCGATCAATTCGGTCGAGGACGAAGTCGAGCCGCGGGTCGAGGCCGGCCGCGCGCAGGTCGTCGAGGAGCATGAGCGCAGAGATCTCAAGCATTTCCTGGCGCCCGAACCAGTCGAGAGCGCGGTCGAGAGCGACCTCGATCTCTCTGGCGACGGCGGCGGGGTTCGCCTCGATCCGCTGCCGCAAGCGGTCGTTCGCCCTGGGAACCAAGACGAGGTCGCAGCGCGACAGGACGGCACGGAACTTGTCGCCGATCACGCCCATCAGTCCTGCCCTCCGACCGGCAGCGCCGGTCCTGCCGGCCCGTTGCGCCACCTCAGCATCATCCAGAGGAGGACGATCGCAATGCCGATGGTGAGGAGCTTGACCCCGAGGTCGACCGCCGCCGCGCCGGAGGCTCCGTGCGCGGGCATGACGTACCAGTTCGCGGCGACACGGATGGCGAGTTGCACCAGCGTCATCATCGCGTAGGCGGGAATGAGATTCATCGGAAAGACCAGGAGCAGGATCGGGTTGGTGACGAGCGTGAGGATCGCCGACGCCATGAGGAGGTTGAAGGGCGTGACGGCCGCGCCGAAGTTCGCGCCGAGCGCCAGCGGAACGGCCCAGCCGCTGACGGCAAGCACCGGAAGCAGGCCCAGAACCCCGAGCGGCACGAAGGGCAGGCAGCGGCGGAAGTGCCGGCGCATCTCGTCGTCAGTGACGAACTGGGCGGCCCGCGGCAGGAGCGTGGTGGCGAGGGCGGAACTCGCCAGGCTCACCACGAGGCAGAGCTGGAGCGCCGCCGCGTAGTAGCCCGTCTCCTCGAAGGGGGCGAGGCGGCTCAGCATCACGATGTCGACCCGGGCACCGAGAAGGCCGAGGGCGGCGACCGCCATCCACTTGTTGACCTGGAATATCTCGCCGAAGACCCCGTTCCCGAAGCCGGGCCGGGCGAGGTACGATCGCGGCGCGCCGACAAGCGAAAAGCCGAGGGCAAGAGCCGCCGCCACGAGGAAGGCCCAGACCGCTGAGGTCACGCTCAGGGTGCCGACGACGAGCAGGACCGACACGGCGCCGAGGCGGAAGAAATTCTTGTAGAGTGTCGTCAGCGCCAGCCGGCCGAAAGCCTGCCGCGCCTGCATCGTGCTGATGATGTAGCTCTGGAGGGCGAGGAGGGGCAGGACGAGGAAGACCACGCGCACTTCGGCCGCCCACTCCGGCGACCCGGTCAGCCCCTGCGACACCGGCCCGGCCGCCAGGATGCCGACCAGCGCCGTCCCGATGACCAGGGGCAGGCGGATCAGGAGGCCGAGCTTCAGCGCCATGTCGCTCCGCACCGGATCGGATGTGGCGTAGCGCGATGCGACGATCACCACGCCGACGAAGAGGATGCCGTCGATCACGACGAGGCCGATGTCGATGATCGTCGTCAGGGCCGCCAGCACCCCGAAGGATGCCGGCTCAAGGCTGCGCGCGAGGATCGCCAGCACGGCAAATCCCATGAATGCGCCGGCGGCGTTGCCGACCAGCACATAGGTAGAAGCGCGAAGAAGGGAATCTGGCCGGAACCTTGAATGCATCTTGCTTGCCGAAACTATCAATGGGCCGTTCCTAGGCCAATTCTCGCACGGGAGGCAAACGTCTTCTGCCCTTCTCGGCGCAAAACTTCGACGGGCCCGCGGCACCGGTTGGGGGAAAGGGTGGTCGTCGACGGAGGAAACCGGTGGCGGCGGGCTAATCGGCCTTCGTTTCTTCGACCAGATGACGGAAGGTCTCGAAGCTCGGCCGCTTGCGGAGGTTGAAGTCCGCGAGTCCGAAGGCGGGCGTTCCCCGGCGACTGCTGTAGTCCTTGGCGGCGAACCAGAAAAGCGCGTCGGCGCTGTCGCGTTGCGAGAAGATCGCCATCATGGGGTTGGTCGCGGCAGTGTCGTTCTTCGCCATGTCCATTTCCCGCTGCTCGGTCCAGCCATACTCGTTGAACCAGACGGGCTTGCCGGTGTCGCCGTGCGCCCCGAGGATGCGGTCGACCCGCGCCCGGGCCTCCGGCAGGCGGTTCTGGTAGCCGTAGGGATGATAGGCGAAGACGTCGAAACAGTCCTTGATGCCGTAGGAATAGAGGACGTCCATCGTTTCCTCGGCGGGGACGCCGCGGTGCTGGTCCGAGGCGAGGCCGCCAAGGATGACGACGCCCCGGGGGTCGTTCTCCCGCACCGCCTCGTTGGCGCGGGCAAGCAGGAGTGCGTAGAGCCCCAGGTGCGCGCGCGCGTCGTCGCGGCGCGTCAGCCAGCCGTAGCCGGGCAGGTTGGGCTCGTTGAATATCTCCCAGTGATGCACGCCCATGGGTGCGTAGCGGGCGACGGCGGCGGCGGCGAAGTCCTGCCAGGCGGCGTCGATCTCGGCGTAGGAGCGGAACCGGTCCTCGGGGATGTAGGTCAGAATCGCCTGGACGTTGATTCCCGCCTCGTTGAAGGCCCGAACCATGCGGTCGTAGGGAGCCCAGTGGTAGCGACCGCCGGTGACCGGCTGGATCCGGCTCCAGTGGAACTCGGCCCGCACCCAGTCGACGCCGGTCTCGCGGATAAGCTCGATGACGCCCGCATCAAGCGTGTTCGGGTCGCTGAGGCCGACGATGCCGGCGGGCGGCGTAACGTCGCCGCGCCTGCATCCCGCCGTCGCGGCGCGGACTTCGTCACCCGCGGGCTGGGCGGTCGCGGCTGCGCCCAGGGCGCAGGCGAGGACGACGAGCGACCAGAAGACCGCAAGGCGGGGAAGGGCTGCTATTCGGCGTGGCGACATCGGTCCGACCGGTTGACGGGCGGCGCCAATAGAGGCAGGCCCACGGGCCGCGTCCAATCACAAATCTGTAGGGCCGGGCGCGGTCACGCCGGCGGCGGCGGTGGCACCTCGCCATCTCAACCGGATGATCCGGGATGGCCGTCATCCAGGCGCGGCAACCGAGCTTCGATTTGCGTGGCGCTTCCAGGCGCGGAACTTCGCCGGAACACCCCGGGATACGAATCGATCTGCCTAGAGGGTGCTTACATTGTCGGGATCACAAGGCGTTGCAAGCAAATGGCGCCCCAAGGGGCGCCATCTAAGCTCTTGCAAGCATTGTCCGGATTGGAGCGGGCGATGAGATTCGAACTCACGACCCTAACCTTGGCAAGGTTATGCTCTACCCCTGAGCTACGCCCGCCCATTCCGGCTGCGGGTGATCTATTCAAGCGCGCGGTGGGGTGCAAGAGGGAAAAGGCGGCGCGCCGGAATTTTCCTGTTCCGGCCGCCGGCTCTCCCGCCCCCGCCGTCATTCCAGTTCGATCAGCAGGTCCTTCGCCTCGATCTGGCTGCCCGGCGTCGCGTGGATCGCCCTGACCACCGCCTCGCGGTCGGCGTGGAGACCGGTTTCCATCTTCATCGCCTCGATCGTCAGCAACAGGTCGCCCGCCTTCACCTTCTGCCCCGGCGTCACCGCGACCGAGGCGACGGCGCCCGGCATCGGCGCGCCGACATGCAGCGGATTGCCGTCCTGCGCCTTCGGCCGCGCCGCGGTCTTCGCCTTCACCGCGCGGTTCGGCACGCGGATCGTGCGCGGCTGGCCGTTCAGTTCGAAGAAGACCTTCACCTCGCCGTCGTCGCCGGTCTCGCCCACCGTCTGCAGCCGCAGTTCCAGCGTCTTGCCGGGGTCGATCTCGACCGCGATCTCCTCGCCCGGTTCCATCCCGTAGAAGAAGGTGCGCGTCGGCAGGGTGCGGACCGGGCCATAGACCCGGTGGCGCCCCATGTAGTCGAGGAACACCTTGGGATACATCAGGTAGCCGTTCAGATCCTCGTCATCGACGACAAAGCCGTTGAGGTCGGCCGACAGCCGGGCGCGGGTCTGTTCCAGATCGACGTCGGCAAGGCTTCTGCCCGGCCGTTCCGCCAGCGGCTTTTCACCCTTCAGCACCTTCTTCAGGATGCCGGCCGGCCAGCCGCCATAGGGCTGGCCAAGGTTGCCCTTCAGCATGTCAAGGACGGAATCCGGGAAGGCCACGTCCACCGCCGGGTCTTCGACCTGCCCGCGGCTCAGGCCCTGCGCCACCATCATCAGCGCCATGTCGCCCACCACCTTGGAGGACGGCGTGACCTTCACGATGTCGCCGAACATCATGTTCACATCGGCATAGGCCTGCGCCACCTCGGGCCAGCGTTCTTCCAGTCCCAGCGACCGTGCCTGCGCCTTCAGGTTGGTGAACTGCCCGCCGGGCATTTCGTGCAGGTAGACCTCGGATGCCGGCGAAGCGAGGCCGGATTCGAAGGCCGCATATTGCGCGCGGACATGTTCCCAGTAGTTCGACACCGTCCGCACCGCGCCGATGTCGATGCCGGTGTCGCGGTCGGTATGGCGCAGCGCCTCGACGATGGAACCAAGGCAGGGCTGCGACGTCCCGCCGGAAAAGGCATCCATCGCCGCGTCGACCACGTCCACCCCGGCATCCACCGCCGCCAGCACCGTCGCCGCCGCCGCGCCCGATGTATCATGGGTGTGGAAATGGACCGGCAGGCCGATTTCCTGCTTCAGCGTGCGGATCAGCTGCCGGGCGGCCGCGGGTTTCAGGAGGCCCGCCATGTCCTTCAGGCCAAGGATATGTGCCCCTGCGGCCTTAAGCTCCTGCGCGCGGGCGACATAGTATTTCAGGTCATACTTCGACCGGGCGGGGTCCAGCATGTCGCCGGTATAGCAGACCGTCCCCTCGCAGACCTTGCCGGCCTCGATCACCGCATCCATGGCGACGCGCATGTTCTCGACCCAGTTCAGGCTGTCGAAGACGCGGAACACGTCCACGCCCGACTTCGCCGCCTGCAGCACGAAGGCCTGCACCACATTGTCGGGATAGTTGGTGTAGCCCACCCCGTTCGAGGCCCGCAGCAGCATCTGCGTCATCAGGTTCGGCATGGCGGCGCGCAGGTCGCGCAGCCGCTGCCAGGGGCATTCCTGCAGGAAGCGGTAGGCCACGTCGAAAGTGGCGCCGCCCCAGCATTCCACGCTGAAAAGCTGCGGCAGGTTGGCGGCGTAGGCGGGCGCGACCTTGATCATGTCGATCGACCGCATCCGCGTGGCCAGCAGCGACTGGTGGCCGTCGCGCATCGTCGTGTCGGTGACCAGCACCTTCTTCTGCGCCTTCAGCCAGTCGGCCACCGCCTGCGGTCCCTTCTGTTCCAGCAGGTTGCGCGTGCCGTAGGCCGGCTGTTCCGTCAGGGGCGCGGGCGGCTTCGGCGCCTTGACCTCGGCCGGTGGTTTCGGCCGGCCCGCTGTTTCAGGGTGGCCGTTCACGGTGATGTCGGCGATGTAGGTCAGGATCTTGGTCGCCCGGTCGCGGCGCTTCTTGAACTGGAACAGCTCGGGCGTGGTGTCGATGAACTTGGTCGTATAGCTGTCGTTCAGGAAGGTCGGGTGCTTCAGCAGGTTGATGACGAATTCGATGTTCGTCGCCAGGCCCCGGATGCGGAATTCGCGCAGCGCCCGGTCCATGCGGGCGATCGCCTTTTCCGGCGTCTGCGCGTGCGCGGTGACCTTGACCAGCAGCGAATCGTAATAGCGGGTGATCACGCCGCCCGCATAGGCGGTGCCGCCGTCCAGCCGGATGCCGTTGCCCGTGGCGCTGCGATAGGCGGTCAGCCGGCCGTAGTCGGGGATGAAGTTGTTCAGCGGGTCTTCGGTCGTCACCCGGCATTGCAGGGCGTGGCCGTTCAGCCGCACCTCGGCCTGCGACGCGACGCCCGTCGCCTCGGCCAGCGACTTGCCTTCCTCGATCAGGATCTGCGCCTGCACGATGTCGATGCCGGTCACTTCCTCGGTGACGGTATGTTCCACCTGCACCCGCGGGTTCACCTCGATGAAGTAGAAGCGCTGGCTTTCCATATCCATCAGGAATTCGACGGTGCCGGCGCATTCATAATCGACATGGGCGCAAATCTTTCGCGCCATCTCGCAGACCTCGGCCCGCTGTTCCTCGGTCAGGTAGGGGGCGGGGGCGCGTTCGACGACCTTCTGGTTCCGCCGCTGCACGGTGCAGTCGCGTTCCCAGAGGTGCCAGACATTGCCCTGCTTGTCGCCCAGTATCTGCACCTCGACATGGCGGGCGCGGGTGATCATCTTTTCCAGATAGCCCTCGCCGTTGCCGAAGGCGGCCTCGGCCTCGCGCCGGCCTTCCAGCACCTTGGCCTCAAGCTCTGCCTCGGCCAGGATCGGGCGCATCCCCCGCCCGCCGCCGCCCCAGCTGGCCTTGAGCATCAGCGGATAGCCGATCCCGGCCGCTTCCTTGCGGATCGCGGCGAAATCGTCGCCCAGCACCTCGGTCGCCGGGATGACCGGCACGCCGGCGGCGATCGCCACCTTGCGGGCCGATGCCTTGTCGCCAAGCGCCCGCATGGTTTCGGCCCGGGGGCCGATGAAGGTGATGCCGGCGGCATCGCAGGCCTCGACGAAATCGGGGTTCTCGGACAGAAGCCCGTAGCCCGGATGGACGGCATCCGCCCCGGCCATCTTGGCCACCCGGATGATTTCGGCAATGGACAGATAGGCCCCGACCGGCGTCAGCCCCTGGCCGATCAGATAGGCCTCGTCCGCCTTGAACCGGTGAAGCGAAAGCTTGTCTTCCTCGGCATAGACGGCGACCGTCTTCTTGCCCATCTCGTTCGCCGCCCGCATGACCCGGATGGCGATCTCGCCCCGGTTGGCGACAAGAATCTTCTTGAACTCCGGCATCGCCCACGTCCCCTTCGCGGCTGCTTCGGCGGCCACTCTACGGGTGCTGCGGTGCAGCGCAAGTGCGGGGTGTCATCCGGCTGCAAAGTTTGCGAAATATGCAGGCCGATATTTGCAGGTGCATAGGACGGGCGTCATTCGCCCCGCGGCGCCATCCGGTTGACCAGCAGCACCTCCTCCAGCACGAAGGTCAGCGCAAGTCCGGTCAGCGCCAGGCCAAGGCTGATCCAGAACACCGGATGCAGGCTTTCGGCCACCGCGGTCCCGACCAGCGCGCGGGAATGGGCGTCCAGCCCGGCCAGCATCTGCGGCCCAAGCTCGGCCACGTCCAGCGCGCCCTGACCGGCGGCCCCCAGCGCGGCCACCATGCCGCCGGCGAAGATCGCCCCGAAAAGCGCCACCGCGACCGATCCGCCGACCTGCCGGAACATCAGCCCCGCCGCCGTCGCCGTGCCGATCTGGTCACGCGGGACGGTGTTCTGCACCGCGGTGGTGACGACGGGGAAGATCGTCCCCATGCCGCCGCCGATCAGGAACAGCGCGGCCCAGAGCAAGGGCGCAGGCGTCTCCGGCGAAAGCTGCGTCAGCACCAGAAGCCCGACGGCCGCCAGCGCCAGCCCGATCTGCGGCAGGATACGGTAGCGCCCGGTCCGCCCCATGTAGCGCCCCGAGAGCGTGGAGAGCGCCAGGATGCCCGCGGTCATCGGGATCATCTCCCAGCCCGACTGGGTGGGCGAGGCGCCCTTGGCGATCTGCAGATAGACCGGGATGAAGGTCAGCGTGCCGAACATCATCGCGCCGGCGACAAAGCCGATGGCCGAGGTGACGTTGAACACGTTGCCGCGGAACAGCGACAGCGGCAGCACGGGTTCGGCCGCGCGCGATTCGACGATCAGGAACAGCACCAGCGCCAGCACCGCCAGCCCGATCAGCCCCAGCGCCGCCGGGCTGCCCCAGCCGAAGCTGCGCCCGCCCAGCGAAGTGACCAGCACCAACGCGCCCAGCCCGATCGCCAGCAGCGCCGCCCCGGCATAGTCGACCCGGTGTTCCACCCGCGTCGTCGGCGCATGGAAGCCAAGGAAGAACCCGGCCAGCGCCGCGATGCCGAAGGGCAGGTTGACGTAGAATATCCAGTGCCAGCTTGCGACTTCCACGAACCAGCCGCCGATCAGCGGCCCGATCACCGACGACACGCCGAAGACGCCGGCGAACACGCCCTGCACCTTGCCCCGGTCCCGGGGCGGGATCACGTCGGCGATGATCGACAGCGCAAGGACGAACAGCCCGCCGCCGCCCAGCCCCTGCAGCGCGCGCGCGGCGATCAGGAAATCCATCGACCCGGCCATCCCGCAGAGGACCGAGCCGAGCAGGAAGACGGTGACCGAGACGATCACCATCCGCCGCCGCCCGTAAAGATCGCCCAGCTTGCCATAGATCGGCGCGACCACGGTCGAGGCGAGGATATAGGCCGTCACCACCCAGCTGAGGTGATCAAGCCCGCCCAGATCGGCGACGATCGTCGGCAGCGCGGTCGAGACGATGGTCTGGTCCAGCGCCGCCAGCAGCAGCAGGACCGCGACCGAGGCGATGACCAGCCCGACGGAAGACGTCTCCTGCGGCAGGCTGGCGGGCTGGGCGTCTGACATCGGTATATCCGGCAAATGAATGGCTGAGTCTCGGCTGCAGGGTTTCTGCGCCCGCATCATCTGCATGTCAATGGCATATATATGCGTATAGCATGCAATTGACATCCGCACCCGTTTACGGCATTCCGGCGGCATGGCAGGCACCGAATCCGCACCCCGACCGCATTCCGCGACCGCCGCCTACCGGGCCGATGTCACCCGGATTCTGGCCGGCGCCGGCTTTCCGGCAACGGCGATCGAGGCGCTTCTGGCCTTCGATCAGGACCACTTCCAGTATCTGCGCCGGGTCAGGAAGGGCGACGTGCCCCGCGCCCTGGTCGAGGAGATGGCGGTCGGGATCGAGGTTTCGCAGTTCCACGCATTGTCGGCGATCCTGCGCCTGCGCAGCGGCTTTGGCCGCGCCGCGCCGCAGGAGCCGACCGTCGGCCTTCTGGCCGAGGAACTGTGCCTCGACCCCTCGCGCGCCAGCCGCATCGCCGCCGATCTGGTGGAACGCGGCCTTGTCGCCCGCGGCGTCAGCCAGCAGGACGGCCGCCGCTCGATCCTGATCCCGACCGAGGCGGGAATCGCGCTGATGCAGACCTTCCTCGCCGCCAAGTGGCAAAGGATGGTCCATATCTTCGACGGCTGGTCGGGGGATGAGATCGAGACCTTCGCCCGCCTCTTCGCCCGCTACAACGAAGGCGTCCAGCGCAGCTATCCGGCAGAGGACGCGCCGGGGCAGGGCGGCTGATGCCGCAATTGCCCCGGCCGGTGCTGACGGGAACATTCCTTGAACACCACGGCACCCCCGGCTAGACTGGCCCGATGAACCCCTGGGATCAGTCCGATGCCCCGCCGTCCGCCGACACGCCGCCCGTGCCGCTGTCGCAGCGCGCGCTCAACGCGCGGCCGGCGCCCTATCTCGATGACCTGAACCCCGCGCAGCGCGCCGCGGTCGAGGCGGTGGATGGCCCGGTCCTGATGCTCGCCGGCGCCGGCACCGGCAAGACCAAGGCGCTGACCGCCCGCATCGTCCACCTGCTTCGCCTCGGCAAGGCGCGCCCGAACGAGATTCTGGCCGTCACCTTCACCAACAAGGCCGCGCGCGAGATGAAGGACCGCGTGTTCCGCATGCTGGGCGACGTGGTGGAAGGCATGCCCTGGCTCGGCACCTTCCACGCGCTGTCGGTCCGCATCCTGCGCCGCCATGCCGAACTTGCCGGGCTGAAGCCGAATTTCACCATCCTGGATACCGATGACCAGCTTCGCCTGCTGAAACAGGTGATCGCCGCCGCCAATATCGACGAAAAGCGCTGGCCGGCGCGGATGCTGGCCGGCTTCATCGACCACTGGAAGAACCGCGCCTGGACGCCCGACAAGGTGCCCTCGGCCGAGGCGTCGGCCTACAACCACATGGGGACCGAGCTTTACGCCGCCTATCAGGACCGTCTTCGCACCCTGAACGCCTGCGATTTCGGCGACCTTCTCCTGCATTGCGTCGAGATTTTCAGGGGCCATCCCGACGTGCTGGCCCAGTATCAGCGCTGGTTCCGCTACATCCTTGTCGACGAATATCAGGATACCAACGTCGCCCAGTATCTGTGGCTGCGGCTGCTGGCACAGGCACATGGCAACATCTGCTGCGTCGGCGACGACGACCAGTCGATCTATGGCTGGCGGGGGGCCGAGGTCGGCAACATCCTGCGGTTCGAGAAGGATTTCCCCGGCGCGCAGGTCATAAGGCTGGAACAGAACTACCGCTCGACCCCGCATATCCTGGCCGCCGCGTCGGGCGTGATCAGCGCCAACGCCGGGCGCCTTGGCAAGACCCTGTGGACCGAACGGCAGACGGGCGAGAAGGTCCGCCTGATCGGCCATTGGGACGGCGAGGAAGAGGCGCGCTGGATCGGCGAGGAGATCGAGGCGATCCAGCGCGGCACCCGCGGCTGGGATCCGGTCAGCCTTGACGATCAGGCGATCCTTGTCCGCGCCAGCCACCAGATGCGCGCCTTCGAGGACCGCTTCCTGACCATCGGCCTGCCCTACCGGGTCATCGGCGGCCCGCGTTTCTACGAACGGCAGGAAATCCGCGACGCCATGGCCTATTTCCGGCTGGCGGTCAGCCCCGATGACGACCTGGCCTTCGAACGCGTGGTGAACCTGCCCCGGCGCGGCCTTGGCGACAAGGCGGTGCAGGCGATCCAGATCGAGGCACGCTCGGTCGGCGGCTCGCTTCTCGACGGGGCACGGGCGCTTCTGGCGCGGGCGGGGCTGGGCGGCAAGGGGGCGAACCAGCTTCGCGCCTTCTGCGACGGCATCGACCGCTGGCACGAGGAAACCCTGCGCCTGCGCCCGGTGCCGGCGGATCAGGTGATCGAACCCCTGTTCCCCGATGCGGCGCCGGCGTCCGACCTTTCCCACGTCCGGCTGGCCGAGGTGATCCTTGAGGAATCGGGCTATGTCTCGATGTGGCAGAACGACAAGACGCCCGAGGCCGAGGGGCGGCTGGAAAACCTGAAGGAACTGGTCAAGGCGCTGGAACAGTTCGACAGCCTGCAGGGCTTTCTGGAACACGTCGCCCTGATCATGGACAACGAAAGCGAGGATGCGGCCGAGAAGGTCAGCATCATGACGCTGCACGCCGCCAAGGGCCTGGAATTCCCCGTGGTCTTCCTGCCGGGCTGGGAGGACGGGCTTTTCCCCAGCCAGCGCAGCATGGACGAAAGCGGGTTGAAGGGGCTGGAGGAGGAGCGGCGGCTGGCCTATGTCGGCATCACCCGCGCTGAATGGCTCTGCACCATTTCCTTCGCCTCGAACCGCCGCGTCTATGGCCAGTGGCAAAGCCAGTTGCCCAGCCGCTTCATCGACGAACTGCCCGGCGATCATGTCGATGTCCTGACACCCCCCGGCCTGATGGGCGGCGGCTATGGCGCCGCGGCGCCCGGTTTCGGTTCCGCACTTGAGGCGCGGGCCAGCCGGGCCGATGTCTACAACTCGCCCGGCTGGCGGCGGCTGCAGGAACGGCAGGGGATGCGCCCGGTCAGCCAGCCGCGCGAGGCGCGCAACGTCACCGTCGACCTTGACGCCGAAAGCGGCTACGGCATCGGCGACCGGGTGTTCCACATCAAGTTCGGCTATGGCCGCGTGACCGGGATCGAGGGCGACAAGCTGGACATCCGCTTTGACCGGGCCGGCGACAAGAAGATTGTCGCGCGTTTCGTCATGCCCGCCGAACTGGGCGACGACATTCCGTTCTGACGCAGGCCGCGCCCGGTTTCGCGGCAACCGCCCTGCCGCGGCGGGCCGCATCGGCTTTTCATTTGCCGCGCGCGGCCAACGCTTGTAGGAGGCGCGCATGAAGATGACCGACACCTTCCTGAAACCGATGCACCGCGAGGGCATTCCCTTCGTGGCCGCCTTCGCCCTGATCACGCTGGTCCTGTTCTGGCTCTGGGCGCCGCTTGGCTGGATCGGGCTTGGCCTGACCATCTGGTGCTACTACTTCTTCCGCGATCCACGGCGGGCGGTGCCGCAGAACCGCGGCCTTGTCGTCAGCCCCGCCGATGGCGTGGTCAGCCTGATCGGCCCCGCCGTGCCGCCGGCCGAACTGGGCCTTGGCCCCGCGCCGCGGATGCGCGTCTCGGTCTTCATGTCGGTCTTCAACTGCCATGTGAACCGCACGCCGGTCGCCGGCCGCATCACCGCCATCGCCTACCGGCCGGGCAAATTCCTGAACGCGGCCCTCGACAAGGCGTCCGAGGACAACGAGCGGAACGCGCTGGCGATCGAGACCGAGGATGGCCAGCAGATCGCCGTGGTCCAGATCGCCGGGCTGGTCGCGCGCCGCATCGTCTGCTGGACCCGCGTCGGCGACGTGCTGCAGACCGGCGAACGCTTCGGGCTGATCCGCTTCGGCAGCCGGCTTGACGTCTACCTGCCCGACGGCGTGGCGCCGCAGGTGGCGCTTGGGCAGACCATGGTCGCGGGTGAAACCGTGATCGCCGTCCTTGGCCAGGCCCAGCCGGCCCGGACGGCCCGGATCGACTGATGGCGACCGCGCCCCGCAAGCACGCCGCCGCCCCGCCGGCCGAACCGCAACTGCCGCTTCTGAAACTGCTGCCGAATTTCGTCTCGATCCTCGCCCTCTGCTCGGGCCTGACGGCGATCCGCTTCGCCATTGCCGGCAACATCAGCGTCGCGGTGTTCCTGGTCGCGCTGGCGGCCGCGCTGGACGGGGTGGACGGCCGCCTTGCGCGGATGCTGCGCAGCGAAAGCGCCATCGGCGCGGAACTGGATTCATTGTGCGATTTCGTCAATTTCGGCGTGGTTCCGGGGCTGGTTCTCTATCTCTGGAGTCTGAAAACCGAAGCTGGCTTGGGCTGGATCGCCGTGCTGATCTACGCGGTCTGCTGCATGCTGCGGCTGGCGCGGTTCAATGTCGGCAGCCGCAAGGCCGATCCGGCCGAGAAGTATGATTTCGTCGGTGTGCCGTCGCCGGCCGGGGCAATGCTGGTGCTGCTGCCGATCTACATCGGCAAGGTGGCGACGCTGCAGCTGCCGGCGCTGGCCGTCGCCGCCTGGATGGTCTTCATCGGCGCGCTGATGATCGGGCGGCTGCGCACGCCTAGCCTGAAACGTTTCACCATCGCGGCCAGCTGGGCGCGCTATGCGCTGGTGATCGCGGTGGCGGCGGCCGGCGCGCTGATCACCTACCCCTGGGTCACGCTGCTGGCGGGCTCGCTGGCCTATCTGGGCGCCATCGCGCTGATCGCCCTGCGCAGCATCGCGCGCCGGGGCTGATCCGCCGGCAAGGGGGCGCTTGCGCCACGGGCGGCCGCGGCCTAGCCTTGGCCATGGCAGAAGGGGAGGGGCGGAGATGCAGGTCGTGCGATGGGGTATCCTGGGTGCTGCGAAATTCGCGCGGGAACACATGGCGCCGGCCATCCATGCCGCCAGCGGGGCCGAGCTTTACGCGCTTGCAACCTCAAGCGCTGAAAAGGCGAGCGGGTTCAGGGCGTTCTGTCCATCCCTGAAGGTTCATCCGACCTATGAATCGCTGCTTGCCGACCCGGATATTGACGCTGTCTATATCCCGCTGCCCAACCACCTGCATGTCGAATGGACGCTGAAGGCGCTGGCCGCCGGCAAGCATGTCCTGACCGAAAAGCCGATCGCCCTGGAAGCCGGCGACATCGACCGCATCATCGCCGAACGTGACCGGACCGGCCTGCTGGCCGCCGAAGCCTACATGATCGTCCACCATCCGCAGTGGCAGCGGGCGAAGGAATGGTTCGACGCGGGCGAGATCGGCGAGATCATCCACGCCGATGCGCAGTTCAGCTTCCGCCTGATGGACATGGAGAATATCCGCAACCGGCCGGAAGCGGGCGGCGGCTCGTTGCGCGACATCGGCGTCTACACCTTCGGCTCGGTCCGCTTCGTCACCGGCGCCGAACCCGTGGCGGTAGAGGCACGGCTGATCCGCCAGAACGGGATCGACAGCTTCGCCCATGTCTTCGCGACGATGCGCGGCGCGGCGGGAAGCTTCACCTATGCCTCGACCACGTCGATGCGCGCCTACAACCGGCAGGTCGTCACCGTGCAGGGCACCAGCGGCATGATCCGCGTCGAGGGCGGGCCGTTCAACGCCAACGTCAACGACATGGCCAAGGCCGAACTGCACATCCAGGGCAACCGCGTCGTCACCGACCGCTTTCCCGCCGTCAACCAGTACCGCCTGCAGGTCGAGGCGTTCGGCCGCACCATCCGCGAGCGCGCGCCCTACCCGTGCCCGCTGGAATTCGTGCGCGGCACGCAGGTGATGATGGACATGGCCTACGCCAACGCGCGCGAGGTCTGACCGTCAGGCCCCGGCGGCGCTGGCCGCGGGTGCCGCGGGCGCCGGTTCGTCGTCCTTCAGCGGCATCAGGCGCGGCGCATCCTTCGCCCCCGCCGTGCCGCGCCCGGAAAGCGAAGGATTGTGCATGAAGAAGCTGTGGCAACTGAAAAGCTGGCCGTCGCGCGGCGTCAGTTCCCGCGCATAGGAACCGTCGGCCGCAAGCACCCAGCTTTGCGCCTCGTCCGCCAGGTTCGCCGCCATGATCTGGCTGAGGATCTGGGTCTTGACCGTGGGGTTCAGCGCCTCGATCAGGGTTTCGACCCGCCGGTTCAGGTTGCGCCCCATCCAGTCGGCCGAGGACATGAACACCCGCGCCTTCTGCGACGGCAGCGCCTGGCCGTTGGCGAAACAGACGATGCGCGAATGTTCGAGGAACCGCCCGACGATCGACTTCACCCGGATATTCTCGGACAGACCCTGCACACCCGGCCGCACGCCGCAGATGCCGCGCACGACAAGGCTGATCTTCACCCCCGCCCGGCTGGCGGCATAAAGCGCGTCGATCACCTCGGGCTCGATCAGGCTGTTCATCTTGGCCCAGATTTCGGCGGGCCTGCCGGCGCGGGCATTCTCGGCCTCGCGCGCGATCAGCTCCAGAAGCCGCGGCTTCAGCGAGATCGGCGAGATCGCGAGATTCTCAAGCCCCTGCGGCTGCACATAGCCCGACAGGTAGTTGAAGACCTTGGTCGCGTCGCGGCCCAGTGCGGGGTCGCAGGTGAAGAACGACAGGTCGGTGTAGATGCGCGCGGTGATCGGGTGATAGTTGCCGGTGCCGTAATGGGTATAGGTGACCAGCGTGTCGCCCTCGCGCCGCACCACCGTGCTGATCTTGGCGTGGGTCTTCAGGTGCATGAAGCCATAGACGACATGCGCGCCCGACCGTTCCAGCCGCCGGCTTTGCCGGATGTTGGCGGCCTCGTCGAAGCGGGCCTTCAGTTCGACCAGCGCCGTCACCGACTTGCCGGCCTCGGCCGCCTCGCAAAGCGCGCTGACGACGGGGCTGTCCCAGCTTGTCCGGTAAAGCGTCTGCTTGATCGCCACGACATTCGGATCGCGCGCCGCCTGTTCCAGGTAGCGGATCACCATGTCGAAGGATTCATAGGGGTGGTGCAGCAGGATGTCCTTCTGCTTGATCGCGGCGAACATATCGCCCTCGTGGTCCTGCACCCGTTCCGGGACGCGGGGGGTGAAGGGCGGCCACAAGAGATCGGGGCGCGACGACAGGACCAGCTCCTTCAGGTCGGCGATGCCCAGCATGCCGCGCACCTCGACCACCTCGTCCTCGGCGGCGTGCAACTCGTCCATGATCATCGCGCGCAGTTCTTCCGGCGCGCCGGCCGACATTTTCAGCCGGATCACCTCGCCGCGCCGGCGCCGCTTCAGCGCGGTCTCGAATTCGCGCACCAAGTCTTCGGCTTCTTCCTCGACTTCCAGGTCGCTGTCGCGCAGCACGCGGAACAGGCAATGGCCCCGGTCGGCATAGCCCGGGAACAGCATTTCCAGATGCAGGAGCAGCAGCTCTTCCAGCGGCAGGAACCGGTTCTCGCCGTCCTTGCCCGGCAGCGGGATGAACCGCCTGATCTGCTGCGGAATGGGCAGCAGCGCCTTCAGCGGCCGCCGGTCGCCCACCCGCTCCAGCGAGAGCGCCAGGCTGAAGCCGGTGTTCGGGATGAAGGGGAAAGGGTGCGCGGGGTCGATGGCCAGCGGCGACAGCACCGGGAATACGTTGGACAGGAAGTGCTGTTCAAGGAACTTCAGGTCGCGCACCGCCAGTTTCGACCGCGTCAGGATGGAGATTCCCGCCGCCTCCATCTCCTTGCGCAAGGCGTTCAGCGTCGTCTGCTGCGTCTGCATCAGGCGGCGCGCATCGGCGTGGATCAGGTGCAGCTGTTCGGCGGGGCTGCGGCCGTCTTCGGAATGGCCGGGCGTGCCGTTGCGGATCAGCGCCCGCAGCCCGGCGACCCGGACCGTATAGAATTCGTCCAGGTTGGTGGCCGAGATCGACAGGAAGCGCAGCCGTTCCAGCAGCGGCACCGCGGGATTGCCCGCCTCGTCCAGCACACGCCAGTTGAAGGCCAGCCAGGAAAGTTCGCGGTTGAAGAAGCGGCGCGGGCCGTTGACCTCATGCTCGGGAAGGGTCACGGCGGCGGGGAACGGGGATTTCAGGAAATCTGCCTGGGTCATGATGCCGGTTTATGCCGTGTGGGGCGTGTCGGTTTGGTGACAGATCATCACTCTGGCGCGGCGCTGTCCAGAACATCAGCGGCAAGGCGTGTCGTGACCGCGCGTCCCTCGGCCAGCGACCGCGCGTCGATCGCGGCGACCAGCGCGCGGGCCGCGCCGATGGTGCGCGGCATCCGTGTCAGGAGCCAGGGGATCACCGCCGGCTGCACCGCAAGCTGCCGGTCGGCGAACAGCTTGGTCAGCACCCCGGCGAGCAGCGCGTCGTCCGGCGCCTCAAGCCGGGTCAGGGGCAGGGCCTGCATCCGCGACAGAAGATCGGGCAGGGCAAGCCCCCAGTCGCGCGGCGGCGTGGTCGCGGTCAGCAGCATCGGCCGGTCGCGCGGCATCAGGTTGTGCAGGTGGAAAAGCGCGGTTTCGGCGGCGCGGTCACCGGCGACCCGGTCGGCATCCTCGACCGCCAGCGCCGGCCCGGCCGCCAGCGCGGGCAGGTCCGCACCGGCAAGCGATGCCGCGGCGATGGTCACGGCACCGGTGTCACCCGCCCAGATCGCCGCCAGATGGGTTTTGCCGGCGCCGGCCGGCCCGACGACCAGCATCTTGCCCGCCGGCCAGTCGCGCCAGCCGTCCAGCGCGGCCAGGGCCAGCGCGTTGGTGGCCGAAACCACGAAATCCGCCCGCGTCAGGTTTTCGCGCGCCGGCAGGTCGAAGGCCATCTGACGGATCACGCCTGCCGGTCCCCCGCCGCGGGCTTGCGGGCCCGCCGCCGGGCCGCGGGCGCAGCCGCTTCGGCCGTGCCGGCCGCCGGCCCGGCCGCGCCTTCATGCCCGGTGAACAGGATGCTGCCGCGATAGCGTTCGGCGGCAAAGCGCAGGAGGACGCCGATGGCTGCGGCCACCGGCACGGCGACCAGCATGCCGACGAAGCCGAAGACGGTGCCGAAGGCCGACAGCGCGAACAGCAGCCAGACCGGGTGCAGCCCGACCGACTTGCCCACCAGCTTGGGCGTCAGGATGTTGCCCTCGATGAACTGGCCGATGGCGAAGATGCCGGCGACGATGCCGATCGAGACCCATTCGCCCCAGAACTGGAACAGCGCCAGCCCGATCGCCAGCACGCCGCCGACCAGCGCGCCGACATAGGGAATGAAGGTGATCGTCCCGGCGATGGCGCCGACGATCACGCCGAACTGCAACCCGGCCAGCATCAGCGCCACCGAATAGTAGAGGCCCAGCAGAAGGCAGACGCTGACCTGCCCGCGCACGAAGCCCGCCAGCACCGTGTCGATCTCGCGCGCCAGGCGGCGGATGACGGGGGCGTGGTCGCGCGGCAGAAGGCTGTCGATCCGCTCGATCATCCGGTCCCAGTCCAGAAGCAGGTAGAAGCCGACGACCGGCACCACCAGCAGGAACACCACCACCGAAACCACGCCCATCGCCGAAGAGATCAGGCCGTTCACCAGCTCGATCCCGCGCGCCTGGATCGTCTGGCCGATGTTGGCCAGCGTCTGCCGCATGGTCGAGGTGGAATCGGCCAGTTCCGGGAAGCGTTCCAGCAGGAAGCCCTGCAGCTTCCGCGCCATCTCGGGTGCCGCGTTCACCAGTTCCGTCGCCTGACGGACCAGCGTCGGGATGATGGCCAGCACCAGCAGCACCACCGCCAGAAGGGCGGCCAGCGCGATGAGCGAGGTTGCGGCGATGCGCGACAGGCCGGCGCGTTCCAGCCGGTCGGCGACGGGATCAAGGAAATAGGCCAGCGCCCCGCCGACAAGGAAGGGCAGGATCACGTTGCCAAGGAACCACAAGAGGACGAAGAACACCGCCGCGGCGATGCCCCAGTATCTGAGCTGTTCCTTCACCGGCAGGGCCATGCTGTCTCCTTCGTTTCCAGATGGCAGACCGGCCTCTTTCGCGCAAGGGCGGGCTACCCCGGCGGCGGCGCATCAGGCGCCGGCGGTCACTTCTGCAGCGTCTGGACGTATTCGGCCAGCTGGATCAGGCGCAGCGGTGTCGGGCTTTCGATGCCGTCGCCGGCATCATAGGGCACCAGCGGGCTGTCGAGGAGCGGGCCGAAGTTCGGCATCACCGCCTCGCCGTCGCGGCCGCCGGTATAACCCCAGATTTTCGCCATCACCCGCAGCCGCGGGAATTCGCCGTCGTTGCGGGCGGCAAGGCCGGTCAGGTCGGCCGGCCGGTGGTCCAGTTCGCCGGCCAGTGCGCCGTCGCCGGTGCCGCCGGCGCCGTGGCAACCGGCGCAGAACGCCGCGAAATCCTCGGCCCCGGTCGGACCTTCGTCGGGCACGCAGGCGGCGACAAGCGGAAGGCAAAGAAGCAGGGCAATGCGCATGGATCGGTCCTTTCCTGTCTGGCGGCGGCTTGGCGGGACGGCGGGCGAAGGTGGCCGCGACGACCCGATCATATCACGCGCCCGGCCTCAAGCCGGACGGTCCGGTCCATCCGCGCAGCCAGATCAAGGTTGTGGGTCGCGATCAGCGCCGACATGCCGGTGCCGCGCACCAGTTCCATCAGCGCGCCGAAGACCGTGTCGGATGTCGCGGGATCGAGGTTGCCGGTCGGTTCGTCCGCCAGCAGCAGCCGCGGCCGGTTCGCCAGCGCCCGGCAGAAGGCGACGCGCTGCTGTTCGCCGCCCGACAGCGCCGCCGGCCGGTGCTGCACCCGCGCGGCAAGGCCGACGCTGCCCAGGAGGCCGGTCGCGCGCGCCTCGGCCTCGGCCCGTGCCACGCCGTTTGCAAGCTGCGGGATCACCACGTTTTCCAGCGCGGTGAATTCCGGCAACAGGTGGTGGAACTGGTAGATGAAGCCCACCTCGGCCCGCCGCGCCTCGGTCCGCGCCCGGTCGCCGAGGCCGCCCATGTCGCGCCCGCCCAGCATGACGCGCCCGGCATCGGGCGTGTCCAGCAGCCCGGCAATGTGCAGAAGCGTGGACTTGCCCGCGCCTGAAGGTGCCACCAGCGCCACCACCTCGCCCGGCGCCACGGCAAGCGATGCGCCGCGCAGCACCACCACTTCCGAAGGCTTGCCGCGGTTGTAGCCCTTCTGGATACCGTCAAGGAGCAGCGCCTCACTCATACCGCAGCGCCTCGACCGGGTTCATCCGCGCGGCGCGACGGGCGGGAAGCAGCGTCACCGCGAAGGAAAGGCCCAAGGACAGCGCCACGGCCGAGAGGACATCGCCCGCCTGCAGCTTGGCGGGAAGCGCATAGATGCCGCGGATCGAGGGATCCCAGACCTCGGCCCCCGATAGGCGGTTCAGCGCGGCCATCACGGTGTCGATGTTCGCGGCGAAGGCCACGCCCAGCACCAGCCCGGCCAATGTGCCGACGATGCCGGTGAAGGCGCCGCAAAGGAAGAAGACCCGCATCACCGCCCCCTCGGTCAGCCCCATGGTGCGCAGGATGCCGATGTCGCGGCCCTTGTTCTTGACCAGCATGATCAGCCCCGAAACGATGTTGAGCGAGGCGATCAGGACCAGGATCGACATGATGACGAACATCACGTTGTCCTCGATGTCGAGCGCGCGCAGGAAAGACCCGGCGCTGTCCTTCCAGGTCCAGAGCAGTGCGGCCGGCCCGGCGGTGTTGATCAGCGGCAGGGCGTAGCTTTCGATCGCCTCCGGCGTCTCGACCATCACCTCGAATTCGTCGGCATGGCCCTCGCGGTTGAAGAAACTTTGCGCCTCGGCAAAGGGCAGGTAGATACGCACCTTGTCGATGTCGTAGCGGCCGGCGGTGAAGATATAGACAACCTCATAGGCGTTCTGCCGCGCCACCGTGCCCATCGCCGTCTTGACCCCGCTGGCCGAGACCAGCCTGACCCGGTCGCCCACGGTGACCCCCAGATCGCGCGCCAGAACCGCGCCCATGGCGATGCCATTCGGGAAATCCGCAATGTCGCCAAGGGCCTGCGCGCTGTGGCCGACGCGCGGGATCGTCGCCAGGTCTTCGGGCCTTATGCCGAAGACCTCGGCCCCTTGCGTCCGTTCGCCGTCGGTCACCATCACCTGCCCCTTGATCAGCGGCGCGGCGCGGGTGACGCCGGGCACCTCGCGCAGCGAAGCGGCCAGCGCGTCATAATCGGCAAAGCCGGAAACCCGCTGGCCCTGATCGTCGATCCGGTCGGTCGCATAGACGGTGACATGGGCGTTGGCACCCAGGATCGTGTCGACGAATTCGGCCCTGAAGCCCGCGCGCACCGCCAGCGTCACGATCAGGGCAAAGACCGCAAGCGTGATGCCGATCAGCGAAATCCAGGTCATCACGCTGACCCCGCCCTCGGCCCGGCGGGCGCGCAGGTAGCGCCAGGCGATCATCCATTCGAAACCCGAAAAGGGTGCTGTCCTGCCTGCCATTGGTCGGGTGCGCCTGTCGCCTGTGTTTGCGGCAAAGTGGCGTGGCGGCGGCGAAAGGTCAAGGAAACGGCGGCGGATCGGGCCCGATGGCGCGGCGTCCTGCCGTTCCGGGCCGGCGCCCCGGGGTCGGGTTTCGCCGACTGGCGGCCCATCGGGCGCGCGCTAGCTTGGCCGGATGAAAGCCGCCATCTGCACCGCCTACGGGCCGCCGGAAACCGTGACCATCGCCGACGTCCCCGATCCGGTGCCCCGGCCGGGAGCGGCCGCCGTCGACGTGGCCGCCGCCGCCGTGACGCTGGGCGATGCCCGCATCCGCGCCGCCCGTGCGCCGGCGGGCCTGTCCTTCGGGCTGCGGCTGGCCTTCGGCCTGCGCCGGCCGCGGAAGCCGGTCTTGGGCATGTTCTTCTGCGGCAGGCTGGTGCAGGCGGCGGGTGGGCTTTCGGCCGGCACGCTGGTCATGGGCAACACCGGCATGGCGATGGGCGCCCATGCCGAACGGCTGGTCGTGGCGCCCGACCGGCTGTTTGCCGTGCCCGGGGGGCTGGATGCGGCCGGGGCCGCGGCGCTGTTCTTCGGCGGCCTGACGGCGGCGGATTTCCTGATCGACAAGGCGCGGCTCGCGCCGGGCGAACGCCTGCTGGTCAACGGCGCGACGGGCGAGGTCGGCTGTGCCGCGCTGCAGATCGCCCGGCATCTGGGGGCGGCGATCACCGCCGTCTGCAGTGCCGCGAACCACGATTTCGCCCTGAGCCTGGGGGCCGATGCGGTGCATGACTATCGGTCGGGCCCGCCCGCCGGGCAGTGGGACGTGATCATGGATGTCGCCGGCACGCTGCCCTATGCCGCGGCGCGGCCGCTGCTGGCGCCGGGCGGGCGGCTCTTGCCGGTGACGGCCGGGCTTGGCGCGATGCTGGGGGCGGCCCTGCGCCCCCGGCGCCACGGCCATATGGTGACGGCCGCGACCACGGCCGACGGGCCGCCGGCGATGCGGCGGCTTCTGGACCTTCACGCGCAGGGCGCGCTGCGGCCGGTTGTCGGCGCGACCTTCCCGCTTCACCGCATCCGCGACGCGCACCATCTGGCCGACAGCGGCCACAAACGCGGCGCGGTGGTGGTGATGATGGATCAGGCGGCGACGGAAACGGCGATCGCCGCGAAGTGAAGTCCGGCCGCCACGGCCACGAACAGGTGCCAGACCGCGTTCTGGAACCGCAGCCCGTGCCAGACATAGAAGGCGACACCGGCGACATAGGTCAGCCCGCCGGCGAGCAGGAGCCAGAGCGAGACCGAGGGCAGCGCCGCCGTCACCGGGCCGATGGCGATGATCCCGACCCAGCCCAGCAGGATATAGGCAAGGATCGACAGCCGGTCATACCGGCCGGGCAGCACGACCTTGACCATGATCCCCAGGGCGGCGCCGGCCCAGACCACGGCTCCCAGCGCCCAGGCCCAGCCGGGATGGTCAAGATGCGGGATGACGGCGGTATAGGTGCCGGCGATCATCACATAGATCATCGAATGGTCGAACCGGCGCAGCAGCCATTTCAGCGCGCCGGGCGGCGTCATGTTGTAGGCAAGCGAGAAGCCCCACATCAGGAAGAACCCGGCCGCATAGACGGCGAGTGCTGCGAAAGTGCCGATCCCGGCGGTCTGCAGGGCGTGGAACAGCAGCAGCGGAAAGGCGATCAGCCCGGCCAGCAGCGCCAGCGCATGCACGATCCCGTCGGCCAGAAGTTCGGCCAGCGACAGGTCGCGTTTCTTCAGGCGGTAGTGATCGGCGGGCAGAGTCATGGGTTGAGCTTCGCAATCCTTCGTCACCAAAGGATGAACGCCCCGCCGCCCGCCGGCAAGTTCCTGTCGCGCAGGATGACGCAACGGCAGGGGCCTGCCGTGGCCCGCGGCCTAGCGATGCGGTGCGTAGATCTGGGCCAGCCGGTCGACGGCGGCCTCGGGGCTCAGCTCCTCGCTTGCGCCGGTGCGGCGGCTGGTCAGTTCGACCGCGCCCTTTTCCAGACCGCGCGGCCCGACAGTGATCCGCCAGGGCAGGCCGATCAGGTCCATCGTGGCGAATTTCGCCCCCGCGCGTTCGTCGCGATCATCGTAAAGCGGTTCCAGCCCCCTGGCGAGCAACGCCTTTTCAAGGCTGGCGCAGGCCGCATCGGCCGCCGCATCGCCCTGTTTCAGGTTGGCGATGCCAACCGGGAAGGGCGTCACGCCTTCGGGCCAGATGATGCCCTTGTCGTCATGGCTCGCCTCGATGATCGCGCCCAGAAGGCGGCTGACGCCGATGCCGTGCGACCCCATCTCGACCGGCACCCGGCTGCCGTCCCTGGTGACGACGGTGGCGCCCATCGCCTCGGAATACTTGGTGCCGAAGTAGAAAATCTGCCCGACCTCGATGCCGCGGCCGACCTTGCGGTGCGCTTCGGGAATCCTGTCGAACGCGGCCGGGTCATGGGTTTCGTCGGTGCGGGCGTAAAGCGTGGTGAATTGCTCGCAGACCGCGGCCACCTGGGCGCGGTCGTCATAGTCGATGTCGCGCGCGCCAAGCTTCAGCGCCGTCACCCGGTCGTCGTAGAAGACCTCGCTCTCGCCGGTGTTGGCCAGCACCAGGAATTCATGCGTGTTGTCGCCGCCGATCGGGCCGGAGGCCGCGCGCATCGGGATCGCGGTCAGGCCCATGCGTTCGTAGGTGCGCAGGTAGCTGACCATATGGCGGTTGTAGGCATGCAGCGCCGCCTCGCGGTCGACGTCGAAATTGTAGCCGTCCTTCATCAGGAACTCGCGCCCCCGCATCACCCCGAAGCGGGGGCGGACCTCGTCACGGAACTTCCACTGGATATGGTAGAGCGTCAGCGGCAGATCCTTGTAGCTGCTCACGTTGGCGCGGAAGATGTCGGTGATCATCTCCTCGTTGGTGGGGCCGTAGAGCATGTCGCGTTCGTGCCGGTCGCGGATGCGCAGCATTTCCTGGCCGTAGTCGTCATAGCGGCCGGATTCGCGCCAGAGATCAGCGGGTTGCAGCGTCGGCATCAGAAGCGGGATATGGCCGGCGCGCTGCTGTTCCTGATGGACGATTTCCTCGATCCGCCTGAGGACGCGGTAGCCGAGCGGCAGCCAGGAATAGATGCCCGCCGCCTGCTGCTTGATCATCCCGGCGCGCAGCATGTAGCGGTGCGAGACGATCTGCGCCTCGGCGGGGTTTTCCTTCAGGACGGGCAGGAAGTAGCGGGTCAGACGCATCGGGCGGCCTTTCGGGCAGGGGTTGCCGCCGTTCCTAGCGGGAAGCCCTGCACGGGGCAAGAAGGCGGGGCCCGGTCGCGGCGCCGTTCAGTCCAGCGCGGCGATTTCCAGAACCAGCTTGCGCACCACGGTTTCGACGAAAGCCTCGGCCGTTTCGGCGGCGACGACGAAGGCACCGGGGCCGCCGATGATTTCATCGCGGTAGCGGTCGGCCAGATCGTCGCCGCCGCCCGAGGGGCCGGAACAGCCGCGGCAGTAGATGGCGAGCGCGTTGATGGTGATCCCGGCGGCCAGAACCTCGGCCCGCGAGGGGGCGATGGCCGGGCCCATGCGGTTCACCGCGCTGTCGCCGGAAAAGTCGATGACCTTGCGCAAGCCTTTGTATTCGTTGGTTTCCAGCAGTTCCTTGCCCTTCAGAAGCGCGGCGCCGATGGCGTTCCGGCCATAGGCCATCCGCGGCGGCAGCATCAGGTCGGCCGCGAAGGATTCGGCCGCTTCCGCCCCGTCGATCACCGTCCAGTCGACCACCTGCACCTGGCTGAATTCGCCGGCCCATTCGACATAGGTCACGGCGATCCGGCCGGTCAGCGTGGTGGCGATGGCGCGGATCACCCGCGGGTCGGTGATCGCATCGGCATAGCCCTGGCGCTGGAACATCGCCTCGGCCTCGTCGATCGAGCCGGTGGTGTCGGCGAGAAGGACGAGTTCCACATCCACCTCCTCGGCGGCGGCGGGAAGGGCGAGGGCGCAGAGCAGGGCGATGGCGCGGAGCATCGGGTCTCCTTTCCGGGGTCGGGACAGGATGAACCGAGGCGTGCGGCGGGGTGGCATCACGCTTGGGTGATGTCGGTGGCGAGGGATGCCGCGTTGCAGGGCGAAGCGCATGGAATCGCGGCGTTAATCCGGGGTTTCGGCGGGGCGGGGATTGTCTTCCGGGCGTCTTCCCGGCGTCTTGCCATGGTCTTCCGGCGTTGCGCGGTTTTCGGGCAGGGGGCGTGCGTTAACCATGTTGGGCGAATCGGGGGGGTGGGCGACTGCCGCGCCCATCCCGACCCGGGAGGGGGAGGTGCAACGCCGTGGGGTGCAAAGCTGACCGCGACCGGCACGCGGGGGTGGGAGCGATATATCGCGCCCGCCCCCGGGGTGACGAGGGACCGTCGCGCCAGTGGCGCGGCGTAAGCCCGAGGAAGGTCGGGCGCGGTCAGATTTTCTTTGGGCAAATCTGACGGGGTGAGGGATGGTTAGTTGGCACCAATCTAGATTCGGTCAGGGCAGTTCGATGTTCCAGATTGGAAGATAGTTGAAAGTTGTTGAAGATGCGTTTGTCAGAATTCCGGCGAGTGCTAAGTGTAGGTTTTGGCCTCTAAGCTCCAGCCCAAATACTGGAGCGCCGCTCATTCCTGACGGTTCATAGCCTATTGGATTAATTGGAGCGAAGCTCCTACGATCCGAAATTCTTGAATCAATCTGATCTCCCCAAACAAGATTGGGGGCGACAGGATAGGTCTTCTCATCATACTGAATGGAGTTTCTATGTGACGGATATCCAAGGCAAGCAACCAAGATTGCCTCCACATCATTGCTCCGGCTCAGATCGTAGGTCGCATCGTACCAGTCGTTCTTATCCAGCAGCCCTTCCTTCACAGGTTCAGTAAACTCGAAACAAATGAAATCGAACTGATCCTTTGCTGCGCCAGATATCGGGAACCTTGCTGCGTGCGAAGTAACAAAGTGCATTGGCCGAATCTGTGGTAAGCATAGTTGTGTGAGCTCATAGTTGTTTTCTGAAATAACATGGTATGCTGTTATTCCGAAAAAGCGACCGTTGGTTTTCACTTTGGCGAGTGAACCGCCTTTGGTAAGGATCATCTCCCCATCTAAGTCTGTATGAAAGATTGCAGGAAACGTGTATCTACGTAGGTGTCTGCCAAGAGAATCTACTGGGATGAGCAATCCGTTATCGGAAACAGATGTTCCTAGTTTGCGCGCGATAAGCGTGTCCATCACACATCCAGCTCCTCCACGAACCGCGCGTTCTCCTGGATATACTGGAACCGCAGTTCCGGCTTCTTGCCCATCAGGCGTTCGACCAGGTCGCTCGTATCACCCGGCTCTTCCTCGTCGATCGAGACGCGGATCAGTTTGCGTGTCTCGGGGTTCATCGTCGTGTCCTTCAGGTCCTTGGCGTCCATCTCGCCCAGGCCCTTGAAGCGTTGCACGTCGATCTTTCCCTTGCCGCCAAGGCCCTTGGCGAGCCATTCCTCCTTCTCGGCGTCGTCGGCGACGTAGAGCCGCCTGGCCCCCTGCGTCAGCCGGTAAAGCGGCGGGCAGGCCAGATACAGATGCCCCTTGTCGATCAAGGGCCGCATCTGGGTGAAGAAGAAGGTCATCAACAGGCTGGCGATATGGGCGCCGTCGACGTCGGCGTCGGTCATGATGATGATCTTGTCATAGCGCAGGTCGTCGACCCGGAAGCGGCTGCCCATGCCCACGCCAAGCGCCTCGCAGATATCGCGAATCTCGGCGTTCTCGCCCAGTTTGGACGAGGCCGCGCCAAGGACGTTCAGCACCTTGCCGCGCAAGGGCAGCAGCGCCTGATAGTTGCGGTCGCGCGCGCCCTTGGCCGATCCGCCGGCCGAGTCGCCTTCGACGATGAAAAGTTCCGTCCCCTCGCGGTTGGTGGCGGAACAGTCGACCAGCTTGCCGGGAAGGCGCAGCTTCTTGGTCGCGGTCTTGCGCTGGGTTTCCTTCTCGGCCCGGCGGCGGAGCCGTTCCTCGGCCCGGAGGACGAGGAAATCGAGGATGCTGCCGGCCGATTTCGGATCGGCGGCAAGCCAGGTGTCGAAATGGTCGCGGACGGCGTTTTCCACCCATTTCGCCGCCTCTTCGGTGGAAAGCCGGTCCTTGGTCTGGCCGACGAAGGAAGGTTCGCGGATGAAGACGGACAGCAGAGCGCAGCCCCCCGTCAGCAGATCGTCGCGGGTGATCTGGTCGGCCTTGCGGTTCTTCACCCGCTCGCCATAGGCCTTGATGCCCTTGAGGATGGCGGCCCAGAAACCGCCTTCATGCGTGCCGCCTTCCGGCGTGGGCACGGTGTTGCAATAGGACTGGATGAAACCGTCGCGGGCGGGCGTCCAGTTGATCGCCCATTCGACAGAGCCGGGGACGCCGTATTTCTCCTGGAAGGAAATCTTGCCCGAGAAGGGCGCGTCGGCATAGGTCGTGGCCTTTTCCAGCGTGTCGGCCAGATATTGCGCCAGGCCGCCGGGATAGTGGAAGCTGGCCTCCTGCGGGGTTTCGCCGTCGCTGACCGCGGATTTCCAGCGGATTTCCACGCCCGAGAACAGATAGGCCTTCGAGCGGACCATCTTGTAGACGCGGGCGGGCTTCATCAGCTGCGAGCCGAAAATCTCGGCGTCGGCGTGGAAGGTGACGGCGGTGCCGCGGCGGTTGGGGGCGGGGCCGGCCTTTTCGATCGGGCCGCGGGGGATGCCGCGGGAAAATTCCTGCACGAAAAGCTCGCGGTTCTTCGCCACTTCGACGCGGAGATGGTCGGAAAGCGCGTTGACGACCGAGGAACCGACGCCGTTCAGGCCGCCGGAGGTGGAATAGGCCTTGTTCGAGAACTTGCCGCCGGCGTGGAGGGTGCAGAAGATGACCTCGAGCGCGGATTTGCCGGGGAATTTCGGATGCGGGTCGACCGGGATGCCGCGGCCGTTGTCGCGCACGGTGACGGCGTGGTCGGCGTGCAGCTCCACCTCGATGCGGTTGGCGTGGCCGGCCACCGCCTCGTCCATCGCGTTGTCGAGGATTTCGGCGACCATGTGATGCAGCGCCCGTTCGTCGGTGCCGCCGATATACATGCCGGGGCGCTTGCGGACGGGCTCCAGCCCTTCCAGCACCTCGATGGACGACGCGTCATAGGTGCCGGATGCGGCCTGGGAGAGAAGGTCGTGGGACATGCGGCTGCTCTTGTTCTGCGGTTGCAGCCATTAGACCACCCCGCGGGGGGTGGGCGCAAGATGTGGGGGGCCGTCGCCGCGATTGCCCGCGCGGCGGGGCCGCGTCAGCGCCAGCCGAGGCCGGGTGCGACGTGTTTCACCAGCGATTCCAGAAGATGCGCGTTGTAGTCGACGCCGAGCGTGTTGGGGATGGTCAGAAGCAGCGTGTCGGCGGCGGCGATGGCCTCGTCCTTCTTCAGCTCGTCCACCAGCCGGTCGGGTTCGCCGACGTAGCTGCGGCCGAAGACGGCGCGGAACGTGTCGATCTGGCCGATCTGGTCTTCCTCGCTGCGACCCTGGCCGAAATACATCCGGTCAAGGTCGCTGGTGATCGGGAAGATCGACCGGCTGACCGAGACGCGGGGTTCGCGCTTGTGGCCGGCGGCGTCCCAAGCCTCGCGGAATTTCCTGATCTGGCGGGCCTGCTGGATGTGCAGGGGTTCGCCGGATTCGTCCACCTTCAGGGTCGAGCTTTGCAGGTGCATCCCCATCTCGGCGGCCCAGACGGCGGTGGCGTCGGAGGCGGCACCCCACCAGATGCGGTCGCGCAGGCCCGGGGAATGCGGTTCCAGCCGCAGGAGGCCGGGCGGATTGGGGAACATCGGGCGCGGGTTCGGCCTGGCGAAGCCCTTGCCTTCAAGGAGTTGCAGGAACACCTGCGCATGGTCGCGCGCCATGTCCTGGTCGGTCTTGCCCTCGGGCGGGGCATAGCCGAAGTAGCGCCAGCCCTCGACCACCTGTTCGGGCGAGCCGCGCGAGATGCCAAGCTGCAGCCGCCCGCCGGCGATCAGGTCGGCGGCGCCCGCATCCTCGGTCATGTAGAACGGGTTTTCATAGCGCATGTCGATGACGCCGGTGCCGATCTCGATCGCCTTGGTGCGCGCGCCGATGGCGGAGAGGAGCGGGAAGGGCGAGCCGAGTTGCCGGGCGAAGTGGTGGACGCGGAAATAGGCGCCGTCGAGGCCGAAGGATTCGGCCGCCTCGGCCAGTTCGATGGATTGCGTCAGCACGTCGGCGGCCGAACGCACGGCCGAGCCGCGTTCGTCGGACCAGTGGCCGAAGGACAGAAAGCCGATCTTCTTGATGGCGTTTCCCCTGAAAGGTTCGGCGGGAACCTAGGCACTGTCCGCCGGCGGCGAAAGGCCGGGCGGCGCACAGCGGCTGTGCGGCGGCGGCCTCAGGCCGGTTCGGCGCTGCGCTTTTCCCACATGGCGACGAAGGCGGGCCGGGCCTGGCAGCGGGCGAGCCAGCCGTTCACCGCCGGAAACTCGGCCAGAAGTGCGGGGTGGCCCTGCGCGTAGCGGAGGCATTCGGCGACCATGATGTCGGCGACGGTGAACCTGTCGCCGACCAGCCAGTCGTGGTCCGCGAGGTGGCTTTCCAGCCGGGCCAGCGGCCGGCGCAGCTTTTCGGCGCTGACGGCGATGCCGGCGCGGACCTCGGGCGTCAGGTCGCCGCCGGCCGCCAGCGCATACTGGATTTCCAAGGCCGGCGTTTCGACCGAGGTGGCGGCGTAAAGCGCCCATTGTTCCATCAGCGCCTGTTCGGCCGCATCCGCCGGGCCAAGCGCGCCGCCGTGGCGCCGGGCGATGTGCAGGCAGATCGCCAGCGATTCGGTCAGGATCAGCCCGTCTTCCTGCATGGCGGGAATCTGGCCCTGCGGGTTTACCCGCAGGAAGGCGGCCGAGGCGGTGTTCAGCACCCGATCCCGGGCGGTGTCGTCCTGCAGCCGGTAGGCCTGGATCACCGGCACATGGGTGAACGCGGCGCCGCATTCGCCCAGAAGCCAGAGCGGGCGCGAGGCGCGGGAACGGTAGACGCCGTAGAGCGTTATCATCGGGACTTCTCCGGAGGGTCGCGTTGCGGCACAGTGATGCCGCATTGCCCGGCAGAGTTCCACCGGGTCGGGCACAAATTCCTTGTCCGTCCCCGCCAGTCTGACAAGAAGGCGCATGTCCAACGGTCCCACAGAGCCGCCGTCCGGGTCCGATGGTCCCGATGCGGCCGCACGCGACCACCGGGCCGAGATCGTCGACCGGCTGTATGATGTCGCGCTGGACCCGATCCGGCTGGAGGACCTGCTTGAGGTCTGGGAAGGCCGGGCGGCGCCCCTGCGGCGGCTGCAGGGCGAAACCGGCGCCCTGCCGGACGACCGCGAGTTCGAGGCGCATATGCAGCGGGCGCGGGTGTTCCTTGACCGGTTCGAGGCAACCCGCGACAGCGCGGGCTATCGGTCGGTGCTTGAGGATATCCCGCGTTCGGCGGCCTTCCTGTCCGACGGCGGGGCGACGATCGTCGCGGCGAACCGTCCTGCGCAGATCGCCTTTGGCGTGCTGGACGCCAGCCCCTTCGCCAGCCTGCCCTTCGACCCCGACGACAGGGACATCCTGCTGGAGGTGATCCGCAAGGTCGCTTCGGGCCGGTCCGAGAAGGTGGCGATCCTGCGCATCCGCTCGACCGTGACGCAGAGCCCGGTGATCCTGCGGATCAGCGGCGTCGAAAGCGACGCGGACCGTCCGCTGGCGCTGGTCCTTTCGACCGAACTGGTCTGGCCCGAGGGATTCGAATCGATGGTGCAGGAGGCCTTCGGCCTGACCGGCGCCGAGGTCGAGATCGTGCGCGGCATCACGTTGGGCCATCCGGTGAAGGACATCGCCGAGGCGCGGGGCCGGTCGGCCGAGACGGTGCGCACGCAGCTGCGCTCGATCCTGGCCAAGACCGAGACCCACAGCCAGAGTGAACTGGTGCGGGTGGTGCTTGGGCTGATGGATGTGGCGCTGATCCCGGTCGAGGCCGGGCACGCGGTCGAGGATGCCGGCCGGCTGGAGCCGCGGCCGCTGCACTGGCTGCGGGCGCCCGACGGGCGGCGGCTGACCTGGATCGAATTCGGCGATCCGGGCGGGCGGCCGGTCCTCTACATGCATCTGGACTATGGGCTGGTGCGCTGGCCGGCCGCGGCCGAACGCGCGGCGCGGCGGCGGGGGCTGCGGGTGATCGTCCCGGTCCGGGCGGGCTATGGCAAGACCGACCTGCATCGCAAAGGGGTGGATCATCTGGACGGCGTCACCCGCGATTATGCGGTGGTGCTGGACTATCTGGGCCAGAAGGGCGTGGTGGTGCTGCCCCTGGGCGCCGACCTGCGCTTTGCGATGAACCTGGCGAACACGCGGCCCGATCTGGTGAAGGGCATCGTCGGCTGCGCCTGCCAGCTGCCGATCCGGACGGCGGCGCAATACGAGCGGATGGACAAGTGGCAGCGGTTCATTCTGGCGAACGCGCGCTATGCGCCGAAAATCCTGCCCTTCCTGGTGCAGGCCGGTTTCAGCCTGGCGCGGCGGCTGGGAAAGGAGGCGTTCTTCCGGCAGGTGAACGGCGGCAGCCCGGCCGATATCCAGACCTTCGCCGAACCCGAGGTGCGCGAGGCGGTGCTGACCGGATCGGACGTGTGCCTGGCGCGCAAATGGTCGGCGCACGAGGCCTTCACCCGCGAATGCATCGGGTCCGAGAAGGACTGGTCGGCGGCGGTCGCGGCCTGCCGGGTGCCGGTCACCCTGCTGCAGGGCGACCAGGATCCGCAGACGCCGGTGCTGACGATCCGCGAACAGATGGTGGAATATCCGCATCTTGAGGTGCGTTTCCTGAGCTTCACCGGCCAGCTTCTCTTTTTCGCTCAATGGCATGAGGCATTGGACGAAGTGGAAGGGATGGTGGGGAAAGCCTGACCTGTGCCCATATTTCGTGGTTTCTACCGCATTTGGGGTATGCGGCGACTCGGGCCTTGGGTGTATCAGGATCAGGTCGCGGCGGTATTGGCGACAGGGTTTTTCAGCACTTTCCATATCCCCTTGATGACAGGGCGGCACGCCGGCAAGGTGTGCCGCCCTGAGTTCTTGGCGGGGCCGCGCCGGCCGGGACGGATTGGCGGCGAAGTCCTTGACCCCGATCAAGGAAATCCATCCAGCACAGATGTAGAATTGCGGGATGTGCCTCAGATGGAGCCGCCGATGGAAGACCTGACCCTGCCGAAGACTGCCGCGCATCCTGCCCCCGCCAGCGCTGCCCCCGCCAGCGCCGCCAAGGACGCGCCCGCCCCGGGCCGGGGCGAGGGGCTGACCGGGCCGCAAAGCTTTCCGGCGATAGATGCCGATCAGGTCCGGCAGGCCTTCGAGACCGGGCGTTACCCTTATGCGCGCCCGCTTGGCCGTGCCGCCTACGAGGCCGAGAAGGCGCGCCTGCAGGCCGAGCTGCTGAAGGTGCAGATCTGGGCCAAGGAGACGGGGCAGAAATTCGTGGTGCTGATGGAGGGGCGCGATGCGGCCGGCAAGGGCGGCACGATCAAGCGGTTCATGGAACACCTGAATCCGCGCTATGCCCGCGTCTGCGCCCTGACCAAGCCCAGCGACGTGGAAAAGGGCCAGTGGTTCTTCCAGCGCTATCTGGCGCATCTGCCGACGGCGGGCGAGATCGTGTTCTTCGACCGCAGCTGGTACAACCGCGCCGGGGTGGAGCGGGTGATGGGCTTCTGCAGCCCGGCCGAATACCTTGAATTCATGCGAGAGGCGCCCGAGATCGAGCGGATGCTGGTCCGGTCGGGGATAAGGCTTTACAAATACTGGTTTTCCGTCACGCGCGAGGAACAGCGCCGGCGCTTCCGCGCCCGCGAGAGCGATCCCCTGAAGATGTGGAAACTGTCGCCGATCGACACCGCCTCGCTTGACCGCTGGGACGACTACACCGAGGCGAAGGAGGCGATGTTCTTCTACACCGACACGGCCGATGCGCCCTGGGTGATCGTCAAGTCCGATGACAAGAAGCGCGCCCGGCTGAACTGCATGCGGCATTTCCTGTCGACGCTAGACTATCCCGGCAAGGATGTGGCGGTCGTCGGCCGGCCCGATCCGCTGATCGTCGGCCAGGCGGCGCAGGTGCTGCGCGGCTCCGGCCACATCCTGGACGCGGCGACGCATCCGTCGGTGCGGGTCGGCTGAAACCGCCGCTGAAGGGCCTGCGGGCGCGCCCCGCGCTTGGATCGCGGCCGGAACGCGCCTAGGCTGGCCGCCATGCGGTTCGGATGGATGCTGGCACTGATGATCATGGCGGCGGCCGGTATCACGGCCGGTCCGGCGGTCGCGCATCCGCATGTCTGGATTGATGCGCAGGTCGAGGTGGTGCTGGACGATCAGGACCGCGCGGTGGCGGTGCGGATCGGCTGGACCTACGACCCGTTCTATTCGCTGTTCATCACCGGCGACATGGGCCTTGACCCCGATGGCGACGGCCGGCTGCTGCCGGCGGAACTGGCCCGGCTGCAGGGTTTCGACATGAACTGGCAGCCCGGCTTTGACGGCGACAGCCATGTGTCGCTGGACGGCGTGGCACTTGCGCTGGGGCCGCCCGAGGACTGGGGGGCGACTTACGACGACAGCGGCGGGCAGATCACCACCACGCATCTGCGGCGCCTTGCCGCGCCGGCCGCCATCGGCACCGCGACCCTTGTCGTCGCGGTCTACGACCCGGGCTACTACACCGCCTATGCGCTGCTGCCCGACCCGAAGGTTACGGGCGGCAGCGGCGCCTGCCGCGCCGTGGCCTGGGCGCCCGATCTGGATGCGGCGGACGAGGCGCTGCAGGCGGCGCTGGCGGAATATTCCGCCGATCAGGATGCCGAGGCCGATTTCCCCGCCATCGGCGCCGCCTATGCCGAGGAGGTGCGGGTGACATGCACCGCGCCCTGACGCTGGCCGGTCTGGCCGCAGCCCTGGCGCTGGCCCTGGTCTGGCTGACGGGCGGCTTCGACGCGCTGGCCCTGTGGCTGGCCGGGGCGCAGCGGGTGGCGCAGGACAGCCTTGCCGGCGCCGTCCGGGCGCTGCGGGCCCGCGAGGCCGGGGCGATGGCGGCCCTGATCGGCGTCTGCTTCACCTATGGCGTCCTGCATGCGGCCGGGCCGGGCCATGGCAAGGCGCTGATCGGCGGATACGGCCTTGCCCGGCGGGTGCCGGTGCTGCGGCTGTCGGTCCTGGCGCTGGTCGCCTCGCTGGCGCAGGCCGGGGTGGCGGTGGCGCTGGTCCATGCGGCGATCGGGCTGCTTGGCCTTGCGCGCGACACGGTGACGGGGGCGGGCGAGGCATGGGTCACCGCCGCGGGCAACCTGATGGTCGCCGGGCTGGGCCTGTGGCTGCTGGTCCGGGGCGGGCGCGGGCTGCTGCGGCAACCGGCCGGCGGCGGCGCCGGCCATGGCGCGGAGGGGCACCACCATGACCACGGCGATGGCTGCGGCCATGCCCACGGGCCGACCGCGGCCGAGGCTTCGGCCGTCGGAAGCCTCCGCGACGCGGCGCTTCTGGTGGCGGGCATCGCCATGCGTCCCTGTTCGGGGGCGCTGTTCCTGTTGATCCTGACCTGGCAGCTGGGGACAGGCGCGGCGGGGATCGCCGGGGCCCTTGCCATGGGGCTGGGCACGGCATCGGTGACCGTCGGCGTGGCGCTGGTCGCGGCCTGGGCGCGCGAGGGGGCGCTGGCGGCGCTGCCGGCAAGCGCCTTGGCCCGCGCCCTGCCGCTGGTCGAGGTGCTGGCGGGCGCGGTCATCCTGGTGGCGGCGCTGCTGCTGCTGGTGCGGGCGGGGTGACGGGCGGCGCCGCGGCGCGGCGGATGTCGCGTCTTGCCGTTCGCCGCGCCGCCGGATAGGGCTGACGCCATGGCAAGAGAGATGACCCTGACCGCGCACGCAAGTGCGACGCTGACGCTTGGCCTGCCCCTGATCGGGTCAAGCCTGGCGCAGATGGCCTTGCACGTCGCCGACACGGTGATGATGGGCTGGTACGGCGTGGTGCCGCTGGCGGCGCTGGTGCTGGGATCGTCGTCCTTCTTCATCCTCTTCGTCCTTGGCTCGGGCTTTGCCAAGGCGGTGATGCCGCTGGTCGCGCTGGCCCGCGCCGAGGGGGACGAGGCGCAGGTGCGCCGCGACGCGCGCATGGGCCTCTGGCTTTCGGCGGCCTTCGGCGTGCTGATCTACCCGGTCTTCTGGTGGTCGGAGCCGATCCTGCTGGCGCTGGGCCAGACCGCCGAGGTTTCGGCCATGGCGCGGGATTTCCTGTGGATCGCCGGGCTCGGGATGATTCCCGCGCTCTGGGTGGCAGTGCTGCAAAGCTGGCTTGCCGCGCTGGGCCGGACGCAGGTGGTGCTGTGGGTGACGCTGGCGGCGGTGGGGCTGAACGTCGCGGTCGGCTGGGCGCTGATCTTCGGCAACTGGGGCGCGCCGGAACTGGGCGTCCGGGGCGCGGCGATTGCCACGCTGTCGGTGCAGGTCGCCTCGCTCGCGGCGCTGGGCCTTTACGCCGCACTGCTGCCGGCGCTGCGGCCCTACCGGCTGTTCCAGCGGTTCTGGCGGGTCGACGGGCCGGCGCTGCGGGGCGTCTTCCGCCTTGGCTGGCCGATCGGGCTGACCGGCATCGCCGAGGGCGGGCTTTTCCAGGCGAGCGCGCTGATGATGGGCTGGGTCGGCACAGTGGAACTGGCCGCGCACGGCATCGCGCTTGAGGCGGCGGCGGTGGCCTTCATGATCCATGTCGGCCTCTCCAGTGCGGCGACGATCCGCATCGCCGGCTTTGCCGGCACCGGCGACGCGCGGGCGCTGCGCGATGCGGCGACGGTGGCGCTGGTGCTGTCGGGCGTCGTCGCGGCGGTGGTGATCGCGATCTTCCTGACCCATCCGGCCGGCGTCATCGGTCTTTTCGTTGACAAGACCAAGCCCGAAAGCGGCGCCATCATCGAATTCGGCGTGACGCTGCTGGTGATGGCGGCGCTGTTCCAGACCGCCGATGCGATGCAGGTCATGGCGCTGGGCCTATTGCGCGGGGTGCAGGACACCAAGGTGCCGATGGTGCTGGCCGCGGTCAGCTACTGGCTGATCGGCATTCCGGCCAGCTATGTGCTGGCCTTTCCGCTGGGCCTGGGCGGCATCGGCCTCTGGGCCGGGCTGGTGATCGGGCTGGTCGCGGCCGGGGGCAGCCTGATGGCGCGGTTCTGGCTACTGGCGCCAAAGGCGGGCCTGGCCGGCGAACCGGCCCTGTAGTTTCGCCAGAAGCCGGTTCGCCCGGCCCGGATGCGGTATCTTGCCGGCGGCAAGACGCTCCAGCGCCACTTCGGGCGGGCAGGGGCGGCGGCTGACCGGATCCCAGTAGCGCGGGTAGGAAACCAGCGCCGCATGGACGAGATGCGCCAGATCGGGGCGGGGCAGCAGGCTGCCATCCTCGCGCCGCTGGCGACGGCGGGGAACCTCGCCCAGATCGCGCGTCAGGCCCCAGCCGGCGTAGAACGGCGCGCCCAGCGTGGTGACGGCAACGCCGCGGACCAGCGCCTCGAACCCGGTGAGCGAGGTCATGGTCCAGACCTCGTCAACCTGGTCCAGCAGGGCGGCCATGTCGGCCCCGTCAAGCACGGCATCGGCATGGGCCAGCGCCTGATCGCGCGGGATCGCGCCGGGGCGCAGCCCGGCAGCAACATCGGGGTGGGGCTTGTAGAGGATCACCGCATCGGGGTTCGCCTCCCATGCCGCGCGGAGAAGGCCAAGGTTGGTGTTGACGCCACCCGCGCCGAGGCGGACCGAGGCGTCATCCTCGACCTGGCCGGGAACAAGGATGCGGCGGCCCGGCGGCAGGTCGGGCACCGCGCCGCCAAGGTTGTATTTCGTCAGGCTCTGGCTGCGCAGCCGCTCGATCAGCCGCTCGGCCCGGTCGCGGCCGCCCGGCGGCAGCGGCGCAAGGATCAGCCGTTCAAGCCGCGAGGGGCGGGCAGGATCGTAGTAGATGCCCAGATCGTCGGTCACCAGCGACAGCGGCGGCACCAGTTCGGCGCCCAGCCCGCGCGACCGCAGGAACCCGTCCTCGACCCGCAGGGCGGGTTGCGCAAGACCGGCGGGTTCCTTGCCGGCCCAGAGAAGCAGCGACCGGCCCCTGCGCGCGGCAAGGGCGGCGGCACGGGCCGGGTCGTCGCGGAAGATCACCGGCCGCGTGCCGCCGAAGAAGGACTGCAGCCGCCCGCGTTTCCAGAGCCGCATGCCGGCCGCGACATGGCCGTTCCTGTCGGCGCGGAAGGCGCGGGTCTCGGCCTCCATCTGGTCGACCGCCTCTTCGAAGCGGCAGAGCCGGTCGCGGCAGGGATCATACCAGACCGGGGCAAGGATCATCGCCGCGGCGAAAAGCTGGGCGCGGGTCAGGGCGCGGCCGCGGCGCGGCGTCGGCATGCGGTCCTGCGTCAGGCCCCAGCCGGCATAGAAGGGCTGGCCCCAGACCTGCGGCCGGTGCCCGGCGAGGATCGCCTCGAACCCCATCTGGGATGAAACGGTGTAGACGGCGATGGCGCCTTCCAGCAGGTGCCAGGGGCTGTGCGGCGCGGTGACCAGCGTCACGCCCGGCCCGGCATGGCGCGGACCGTAATGGCCGGGGCGCAGGCCGGCCTGCGTTTCGGGATGGGTCTTGATAAGGATCGGCGCGCGGGGATGCGCCTCGCGCGCATGGACCAGCATCTCGTCGAACGTCGCCTGCGTCGCGCCCGAGGCGCGGACCGAGGCATCGCCCGCCAGCTGGTCGATCACCAGCACGTAGCCGGGCGGCGGTGGCGGCAGGTCGGGATCGTGGATGTTGTATTTCGACAGGTGCAGCAGCCGGAACCGGTCGATTCCATCCCGTGCGCGGGACAGAAGGTTGGAATTGTCCAGGGGATCGGTGGCAAGCAGATGCTCGATCACCGAGGGCGCCGCCGGGTCGAAATGGATGCCGAGCGGATCGGCGATCAGGCCGATGGTTGCATCGCCCATCCGTCCGGGGCGGAGCGCGCGGAGGAAGGCGTCTTCCAGCCGGACCAGCGGCGCGCCGGTGCGGGCGGCCACCCGTTCGCCGCGCCAGGCGGTCGGGCTGGCGCCCCAGACGGCGACGCCGTCGCCCGGACGGGGCAGGCCGGGGCCGAGGTCGTGGCCCATCAGCGCCAGGATGCGCCGCAGCCGGCGATCGCGCAGGAACGACAGGTTCAGATGCGAAAGCCGCCGCGGGATTGCCGCGGCGGCCTGGGAAATCGGGTCGCGTTCGACGGCCAAGGCCGGCTCAGCTGCCATCCAGCGAGGTGGCGGTGGTGGCAAGGTTCGAGGTCGCGCCGGTCGCGCCGGTCAGCGCCGCAAGCGTCTTGTTCCACTGCACATAGGGCGCTTCGGTCACATAGACGGTGTCGCCGTCGCGGACGAGGAAGTCGCGCGCATCGAAGATGCCGGTCGGCGCGGTCAGGTCAAGGACATAGACCATGCGCTGATCGCCGACCAGATCGGTGCGGCCAAGGACGACATTGGCGATCGATTCGGTTTCATTGCGGAAGATGAAGACGCCGGTCGGGTCGGCCGCCATGGTCTGCAGGCCGCCGACGGTGGCCAGCGCCTCGATCGCCGAAAGGGTTTCCGATTCGAAGGGCACCATCGACTGCGTGCCGGTCGCGCCCATGGCGGTGAAGCGGCGCTGGTCTTCCTCGATCACGATCTGGTCGCCGGGGCGCAGCGCGATGTCGAGCGACGGGCTTTCCCACAGATCCTTGAGCCAGACCTTGCCGGTATGGCCGCCGCGGGTGACGCGGACGATGGCGGTGGCCGGGTCGATCGACACGCCGCCGGCGCGCGCCAGCATGGCGGCAAGGGTGCGGGTCGGGCGGTTGATCGGATAGACGCCGGGGGCGACGATGGACCCCGACAGCGTGACCGACGAGCCATCGCCGGCGACGCGCGCCACGGTGACCTGCGGATCGGGGGTCTGAGCATCCAGCTTGCGGGTGATCGCCTGGCGCAGCCCTTCGGGCGTCTGGCCCGCGGCCTTGATGCGGCCGGCGTAGGGGATGAAGATATAGCCCTGTCCGTCGACCTGCACTTCCGTCAGGACCGAGACGCGCTGCCCGGTGTTGCCAAGCAGCGGGTCGTCCTTGACGTTCTCGAAGACGGTGATCTGCAGCACGTCACCGGGCGACAGCGTATCGGACCCGACAAGCCCGGCATCGCGGAACGACCTGGAGAAGCCGAAGGTCGGCAGCACCGAGGTGGCGCGCGTCACCCGCGCGTTGACGTTGACGATGAACGCATCGCCCTGTTCCAGGACGGAACCGGAAAAAATCTCGCGCTTGTTGGGGCCGGGGCGCGGCAGGCCGCAGCCTGCGGCCGTTGCTGCGGTCGCCAAGGCACCAAGCATGGCGCCCCTACGGGTAAATCTGGCCTGCACCGGGCGGGCTCCTTCCAGGAATCTCTGCGAATTCGGGGGCCACAATACGAATTCCCGCAGGGATTGGAAGCGGGGCATATCGCGCATGTCAGTTCACCACCCGCAACTGTTGCCGTGGTGCCGCGCTGCCGGATTCGAGAGCATCATAGGGATCGTGGGGGGCAAGCATCATGTCCACTACCTGTCGTAGAAGCGCGCGTCGACCGTGCGCGGAATAGAAACCGCCGGCAACCTGCGATGTTTCAAGGAGATAATGCCGGAAATCGCGGTAGGCGCGGGTATCCGGCCGCTGCGGCAGCGCGAAGAACTGGTCCACCGGCTGCGACGAGACGAATTCGGGCTTGGAATAGACCGCGCGGCCGAATGCCTTGAGCGGCAGCCCCCGCCACAGCACCTGCTGGCCGGCGGTGGAATTCACCGTCACCGCGCTGCGGGCAAGGTTGAGCAGACCGGCAAGCTTGCCGCCCCGGACGAAATGCACCCGCGATTCGATTCCCAGATCGCGCGCCAGCCGCCGGATCGCCGGTTTCATCGCCACCCGCCCGTCTTCAAGCGGGTGGGCCTTGAACACAAGGTGGTGGTGCGGCGGCGCGCCCCGCGCGAAGCCTTCGGCCACCAGGGAAAGGAAGTCGGTCATCGTGGCGAAGGGCGAATGGTCGCGGAAGCTGGCGTCGTGTTCCAGCTGCAGGATGACAAGGTGATAGGGAAAGCCGCCAAGCCTTATGCGGGCCGAGGCGATCCGCCGTTCCAGCGCGTGAAAGGGCAGAAGGACCAGGCGGCGCAGGTAAAGCTTGAATTCCTGCACCACGGTCAGCGACCGGTGCGGCCGGAAGTTGCGGTAGGCGCGGCCGCCGGTCATCACCCACCAGTGGTAGAGCGCGCCCCAGAACATGTGCTGGCGCATGTCGCCCCAGCGGGCGGGCGCATCGGGCATGTCCATGTCGGCGCGGGAAAGTGCGGCGCGCATGTCGTCCAGCGACAGGTCCATCAGCCGCGAATGGCCGTTCGACCCGCCGCGTTCGTAGGTCACCCAGTAGGGGCGCAGGTAGCCTTCCTCGAAGACATGCACGGTCACGCCGCGGCTGCGGGCGATCTCTACCGCCTGCGCATGGACCGGCCGGGTGTCGCCGTAAAGCACAACGTCGGTCGCGCCCTTGTCGGCCAAGAGCGCGGCGAAGGTTTCCGGCCAGTCCTCGGGCCGGCCGCGGAAGGGCACATAGCTTTCGCGGTCGGGCCAGAAGGCGCGGTCGCCGGCGTTGAAGCCGACGCGCCAGACGCGGGCGCCCGATTGCACCAGCATCCGGCCAAGCCGGTGGAAGAAGGGCCCGTGCGGCCCCTGCAGGAAGACGAAGGTCTTGCCCCGACCCGATATGCGCATTGCCCGTTCCACCCCGACGCGGCGTTTATGCGCCGGCTTGGGGCCGCCCGAAAAGGGGAAACCTGCCGGCGCGCCAAGGCTGGGCGCCGAGAAAGGCAGGATTTGGGCGCTCTTGCGCCCGGCCGTGGATTGCGCTTGGCTTGGCGCGCGATTGTCCTGGGGAGTGTTGCGGATGTTCACCGGAATTGTCAGCGACGTGGGCGAGGTGCTGGAACTGGAACAGCGCGGCGACCTGCGGGTGCGGATCGCCACGCGGCATGACGTGGCCGGCGTGGACATCGGTGCGTCGGTGTCCTGCGAAGGCGTTTGCCTGACGGTGGTCGCCAAGGGGACGAGCCCGCGCAACTGGATGGATTTCGAGGTCAGCGCCGAGACGGTGTCGAAGACCAACCTTGGCGGCTGGCAGGTCGGCACGAAGGTGAACCTGGAACGCGCGCTGCGGGTGGGGGACGAACTGGGCGGGCATATCGTCTCGGGCCATGTCGACGGCGTGGCCGAGGTGGTGGGCCTGCGGACCGAGGGCGACAGCCTGCGCGTCCGGTTCCGCGCGCCCGAGCCGCTGGCCCGGTTCATCGCGCCGAAGGGCTCGGTCGCGCTGAACGGCACATCGCTGACGGTGAACGAGGTGGAGGGCGTCGATTTCGGCATCAACCTGATCCCGCATACCCGCGCGGTGACGACATGGGGCGGTGTCGCGGTGGGCGACCGGGTGAATATCGAGGTGGACACGATGGCGCGCTATGTGGCGCGGCTGCGGGAATGGGATTGAGGCGATGACGATCGGACACAACGGCGGGCCGGCGCTGGAGGGCGCGACGGGCTGGAAGCGGCACTGCTGGAAGGCCGCGCGCGAGGCGCTGCTGCCGGTCTTGCCGATCGAGGTGGTGCGGCTGCGCGTCCGCCGGGCGGCGGAACTGGGGCTGGACTACCGGACCTATGCCTCGGTCCGGGCGCAGACCGGGCATGACGTGGTGGCGTTCCTCTTCTCGTCGAACGCGCTGCGGGTCAGCGCACAGCGTCCGGCGGCGCCGGCGCTGGTGACGGGCAAGCTGCAGGAGGTGAAGGCGGGGCTCATGGGTCTTGCGGTCGCCCCTCTGTCGTCGGGGGCGATGGCGGCGGCGAACCCGGTGCTGGGCGAGGCGCATCCCGCGCCCTATGCGCTGGCCCGCTGGGCCGAGGCGCGGGCGGCGATCCGCGCCGCGCTGGGCCGGTTGCCGGGCGACGGCGTGGTCTTGGTCGGCGACCACGGGCTTGAGGCGGAATGGTGCGCCGCGGGGCGGCTGGCGGGGTATCTGCCGGCAGAGCGGTATTTCGGCGGCTGACGCCCGCCGCAGGGGAGCGGAGATGGAGAAGCACCGCATCTACAGCATGCGTTTTGCCAGCGTCTACCCGTTCTACGTCGCGAAGGCCGAGAAGAAGGGGCGCAGCAGGGAAGAGGTCGACCAGATCATCTGCTGGCTGACGGGCTACAGCCAGGAGGAACTGGCGGCCCGGATCGAGGACGGGACCGATTTCGAAACCCTGTTTGCCAAGGCGCCGCAACTGAACCCGGACCGCCGCCTGATCACCGGCGTCATCTGCGGCGTGCGGATCGAGACGATCGAGGACCCGCTGATGCGCGAGGTCCGCTATCTGGACAAGCTGGTGGATGAACTGGCGAAGGGCCGGCCGATGGAGCGTATCCTGCGCCGGGGATGAACCGCCGGCGCCCGCCGGGAAGAAATGCGAAACGGCGGCCCGGGGGGCCGCCGTTGAAAAGGATTTCCCGAAAGCTCAGGCCGCGCGGGACAGCAGGACCTCGTCCACCTTCTTGGCGGCGCCGGCCTCGTCCACGCCGGCCACGGCGGCGACTTCGCGGGTCAGCCGTTCCAGCGCCGCTTCGTAAAGCTGACGCTCGGAATAGGACTGCTCGCGCTGGTCGTCGGTGCGGTGCAGGTCGCGGACCACCTCGGCAATCGCCATCAGGTCGCCCGAGTTGATCTTCTGCTCATACTCCTGCGCGCGGCGCGACCACATCGCCCGCTTGACCTTGGCCTTGCCCTTCAGCGTATCGAGCGCGCGGGTCACCACATCGGGGGCCGACAGCGGGCGCATGCCCACTTCGGTGGCCTTGTGGGTCGGCACGCGCAGCGTCATCTTGTCCTTCTCGAAGGTGATGACGAACAGCTCCAGCTTGAAGCCGGCGATCTCCTGCTCTTCGATCGAGATGATCTTGCCGACGCCGTGCGCGGGGTAAACGACGAACTCGTTGGGGCGGAACTCAGGCTTCTTCGACTTGGTCATGCAGTCTTTCCTCGGGTCGGCCCATTCGCGACAACTGCCGCCCCCGGAAGGACGAACCTTTCGGCGTAGCGGCAGGAATGTCACGAAGATTGCTGTCTCAGGCGTGAGGCGCTGAGTCAGGGGTCTGGCATCCATTGATTGTTTACAGGGGCAACATAACACAGAATCGACATGATTCCAACTGTCGCGCGGATGTGCAGAAGGTCGCTTTCCTGCGCGAAATCAACGCATCCATGCGATTTGTAACGATTCGCTGAAGCTGTCCTAGCGAATCGTGAACCCCGCGCGCGACTCGGCCGGCCGGCGCATGCGCGACATGCCGCGCTCAGTCGCCGGTGCCGGGCGCTTCCGAGAAATACTTCTGCAGCTTGCCCGTCTCGCCGTCCCGCTCGGCCGCTTCGGGCAGCGGGTCGCGCTTCTGGGTGATGACCGGCCAGAGTTCGGCATATTTCCGGTTGAAGGCGACCCATTCCTCAAGGTCCGGCTCGGTATCGGGGCGGATCGCGTCGGCGGGGCATTCCGGTTCGCAGACGCCGCAGTCGATGCATTCGTCGGGATGGATGACCAGCGTGTTCTCGCCTTCGTAGAAGCAGTCCACCGGGCATACCTCGACGCAGTCGGTGTACTTGCAGGCGATGCAGTTGTCGGTGACGACATAGGTCATTGGGCTAACCGGCGGTGCGTTTTGCTGCAGGGGTGTTACGCCCTGCGGCGCGATCATTCAAGCGGCGGAGGCGCCGCCGCGGGGGCGTCGAGATCAACAAAGAGCGTCTGTGCCTCGGACGCGGGGCCGCGGCGGACGCCCGTTCCGGTAATCCGGATCAGCCGGATACGGTTTCCCTGCGGGAAGGTCAGCGTGTCGCCCGGCCCCACCTCGCGCGAGGGGCGGGCGACGGGCGTGCCGTTCACCCGGACATGGCCGGATTCGACCATTTCGGCCGCAAGGGTGCGCGACTTGAAGAATCGCGCCTGCCAGAGCCATTTGTCCAGCCGGAGGCGCGGCAGCGGCGCGGCTGGCTTCCCCGCGGGGGAACCGGACCTGCCGCCGCCGGTCTTGGCCAAGGGTCAGACCTTGCCCTTCAGCGCCAGGAGGGCGGCGAAGGGGTTGTCGGGGTCGATCGGTTTCTCGCTGCGCGGCGGGCGGGCCTCGAACCGGCGTTCGCCCTTGGGCGCGTCCTTGCGGTCGGGCTTGCCATGCGGCTTGCCCTTGCCGCCGTGGCGCGGACGACCCTCGCCACCCTCGGCCGGGTCGGGGCGACGCTCGGACTTCGGACGGTCGCGGCGTTCGCCCTGCGGACGCTCGCCCTGCGGCCTGTCGCCCTGGGGCCTGTCACCCTGCGGCCGTTCGGCGCGCGGGCCGTCGCCCTGCGGCCTTGCCCCCTGCGGGCGGCGGTCGCCGCGGTCGGGCCGGGGGCCGCGTTCGGGGCGCTGGAAGCGCGGCTTCGGCGCCCAGGTGAAGGTATAGAACGCCTCGGTCTCGACCGGTGTGGCCTCGGCCGCCGCATCCTCGGCCGCCACGGCATCCTCGGCCGGCGCCTCGTGCTCCGGCTCGGGGGGCGGGTTCAGCAGCGACACTTCTTCCGGGATCGGCTGGCCCGAGGCGGCGGCGGCCTCGATCGCGGCATCCACGGTTTCGGGCGCCGCGACCGGCTCGGCCGCCTTGACCTTCGGCCGCTCGGCCTTTTCGCCCTTGTAGCCAAGGCCGGCCATCAGGTCGGCGAACTGGTCAAGCGTCATGCCGGTGATCGACAGCATGTCGGGCGTGGCCTCGAACCCGGCGCGGCTGTCCTTCGTCCGCAATATGTCGGCCAGGCGCTCCAGCATGTCGATGCGGATCGCCCGGGCGCCGGCGGGGCGGTAGCCCGAGAGCGTGTAGTGATCCTTCGGCACCTCGGTGATGTTCGGAATGGTCACCAGACCGGGAGGCGGGCTTTCGGGAAACTCGGCCAGCCCGTTCCACAGCGACCACAGCACCAGCCGCAGCCGGGTGGGCGCGGGCTTCAGCAGCGCCGGCAGGAAGACGGTATACTGGCCGAAGCGGACGCCATGCTTGCGCAGCGCGCCGCGCGCGTCCTGATCCAGTTCCTTCACCTCTTGCGCCACGCCGTCGCGCGGCAGGACGCCAAGCGCCTCGGTCAGGCGGAAGGCGAAGCCGCGGGCAAGGCCCGAAAGCGCCTCGTCCCGGCCCATGGCGAGAAGGGGTTCGTATTGCGCGGCGACCTTGCGGTCGATGAAATGCTGCAGCCGGCGGCGGACCTTCTCGGCCACGTCCTCGCCCGCTTCCTCATCCACGAAAGCCTCGACCGCGGGTTTCAGCGGATCGGCGCCCTTGACCAGCTTGCCCACCGCCGAGGCGCCCCACGTCAGGCCGCCCTGTTCGGTGAAATCCATCTCGGTATCGGGCGCGTTGTAGAAGCGGTCGGCGCGCAGGCTGAATTCGGGCCGCAGTGCCGCAATGGCGGCCTGCCGCAGCGTCCGCGCCTCGTCGGGCGATCCCGTGGCGTCCTGCTGGAACCGGAATCCTTCCAGCTTGCCGACGAACTGGCCTTCCACGGTCACTTCGCCCTTGTCGTTTACCTCGGCCACGAGGCCCTCCTTCTGCTTCAACCGGCGAAGCAGCACGGATGTCCGCCGGTCGACAAATCTTTGCGTCAGCCGCTGGTGCAGCGCATCCGACAGGCGGTCTTCTACAGCGCGCGTCTCGTCTCGCCAATGGGCTTCGTCATCGACCCAGGCCCGGCGCTGGGTGACATAGGTCCAGGTGCGGATGTCGGCGAGGCGCTTCGACAGCGCGTCGATGTCGCCGTCGGTCCGTTCGATGCGGCGGATCGCATTGGCCAGCCAGTCGGTCGGGATGCGGCCGCCGGCAAGGCCGCGGCCGCAGAGGAAGCCGAAGATGCGGGCGAGAAGCGCGGCATGTTCCGCCTCGGAGGTGGAGCGGAAATCGGGGATGCGGCAGACATCCCAGAGAAGCTGCACCCGCTTCGGGCCGGTCAGCTGCTGGGCCACCTCGGGCAGCGCCGCCAGCGCCTTGAGCGCGATCAGGTCGTCCGCCTCGCGCGCCCGCGACAGCCATTCGTTCGACGTCGGTTCCTCAAGGCTGCGGACCAGCCGGTCGACGCTGCCGAAGTCGAGGTCCGCGTTGCGCCACATCAGCTTCTTCACCGGGGCGAAGCGGTGGTTCTCGATCGCGGCGACGATTTCCTCGTCGAAGGGGCGCGCCTCGCCGGTGACGCCGAAGGTGCCGTCCTCGGTATGGCGGCCGGCGCGGCCGGCGATCTGGCCGATCTCCTGCGGGAAAAGCGCACGCATCCGCCGGCCGTCGAACTTCGCGGTGGAGGAGAAGGCGACATGATGGATGTCGAGGTTCAGCCCCATGCCGATGGCGTCGGTGGCGACGAGGTAATCCACATCGCCGTTCTGGTAGAGCGCGACCTGCGCGTTGCGGGTGCGGGGCGACAGCGCCCCCATCACCACGGCGCAGCCGCCCTTATGCCGGCGGATCAGTTCGGCGATGGCATAGACGTTTTCCACGCTGAAGCCGACGATGGCGGACCGCGGCGGCATCCGGCTGATCTTCTTCGACCCGGCATAGGAAAGGGTCGAGAAGCGGTCGCGTTTCACGAACGTGTGGTGGGGGACAAGGCCGGCAATCGCGCCGCGCATCGATTCGGCGCCAAGGAACAGGGTTTCCACCAGCCCGCGGGCGCGGAGCAGCCGGTCGGTGAAGACATGGCCGCGTTCCGGGTCGGCGCAGAGCTGGATTTCATCGACGCAGACGAAATCGGCGCCGATGTCGAGGGGCATCGCCTCGGTCGTGGCGACCCAGTATTGCGTGCGGTCGGGGACGATCCGTTCCTCGCCGGTGACCAGCGCCACGACCGACGGCCCGACCTTCGCGACGATGCGGTCATAGACCTCGCGCGCAAGCAGCCGCAGCGGCAGGCCGATCACGCCCGTCCGGTGCGAGAGCATCCGCTCGATCGCATGATGGGTCTTGCCGGTGTTCGTCGGCCCGAGGACCGCCGAAACCCGCCGCGTCGCGTCCATGAGCGTTAAAGCTCCTGCCCCTCGAGTTTCTTCTCAAGCCGGTCGATGGCTTCGTTCACGGGCTGGATATAGGGATGAACCGCGCGGGCGGCCAGATAGGCGCTGAGCGCGCGCTTGTCGTCGCCCGATTCTTCCATGATCACGCCCAGCCCCGACAGCGCCGCGAAATGGCGCGGCTCATCGGCAAGGACATGGGCGATGTCGGCAAGCGCAGGCCCGACCTCGCCCGCGGTGTAATAGGCCGAAGCGCGGGCGGCCCAGCCTTCGGTGAAGGCGGGATCGTGGTCGATGACGGCGGTGAAATGCTCGGCCGCGGCCAGCGCGTCGCCCATGGCCAGCGCATCCTCGCCGCGCTGCATCAGCAGGTCGATCGCGGGCGAGCCGGATTTCGACCATTCGATCAGGATCTCCGCCTCGATCCGGCCGGCTTCGGCGGCGTCGGCGGCGGCGGTCAGCCGGTCAAGCAGCCCGTCGACCTTGGCCTGATCGACGGCCAGCGCCGGCGCCGCGGCCAGCATCAGCGCCAGAAATGCCGCAACGACACAATTGTGAAACCTGATGCGGTTTTCCATAACGGGGATCGTAGCCGATCGTCCGGGGATTTCCAGCGGCATCGGGGTCACGAAAGGGAGACTTGGAAGCGATGAGCGAAGTGGTTGATGCTGCGGTGACGGCGCTGTCGGAAAAGCTTGCGGGCGGGTTCGACGGCGTGGCGAAGTTCGTCATCGAGGGCGAGGGGGCGATCATGCTGGATGCGGGCGGCGTCAGGGCCGGCGACGAAGAGGCCGACGTGACGCTGACGGCCAGCGCCGACACGTTCCGCGCCATCCTTGAAGGCGACCTGAACGCGACCGCGGCCTTCATGACCGGCAAGCTGAGCGTCGACGGGTCGATGGGTCTGGCGATGAAGCTGGGCGCGGCGCTGGCGTGACCGAGGCCGCGCCCTTCCTTGCCGCCGAAGCCGATGGTCCGCCCGGGGGGCGGGCGGTCTGGCTGCGCGCGTCCGACGGCGTGCGCATCCGGGCGGCGGTCTGGCCCGGGGGGGCGAAGGGCACCGTCCTGCTGATGCCGGGGCGGACGGAATATATCGAGAAATACGGCCGTGCCGCCGGCGATCTGCTGGCGCGCGGCTGGTCTGTCGTGGCGGTGGACTGGCGCGGGCAGGGGCTGGCCGACCGGGCGCTGCCGGACCGGATGGCCGGCCATGTGGCGGATTTCGACGAATACCAGCGCGACCTGGATGCGGTGATGGACTGGGCCGCGGCCGAGGGTCTGGCCCGGCCGTGGATGCTGATGGCGCATTCGATGGGCGGCAGCATCGGCCTGCGCGCGCTTTACCGCGACCTTGGCTTCCGCGCGGCGGCGTTTTCGGCGCCGATGTGGGGCATTGCCATGCCGGCATGGCAGCGGCCGGTCGCGCCGGTTCTGGCGGCACTGGCCGGGCCGCTTGGCCTTGGCGGCCGCTATGTGCCGGGCACGGGGCCGGCGAACTATGTCGCGACCACCGCGTTCGAGGGCAACGTCCTGACGACCGACCGCGGCATGTGGGACTATATGGCCGCGCAGATGCTGGCCGAGCCGGGGCTGCTGCTGGGCGGGCCGACGCTGACATGGCTGAATGCGGCGCTGCGGGAATGCGCCGCGCTGATGCGGCTGCCGCCGCCGCGCACGCCGGCGCTGTCGGTTCTGGGCACGCTTGAGAAGGTGGTCTGTCCCGCGCCGGTCCACCGGCGGATGGCGGGCTGGGCGAACGGGCAGCTGGAACTGGTTCCGGGCGCCGAGCACGAGATCATGATGGAAGGCGCGGCGGTCAGGAAACGCTTCTTCGACGCCGCCGCAGCCCTTTACGAGGCGAACCGCCGCTGAGGCGGGCCTATGGCTTGCAGGTGGTGCAGGGGAAGGCCGGGGCGAATTCCATCACCCGCGACCCGTCGGCGCTGCGCAGGACCAGCGTGCCGGCCGCGGTGGTTTCCGATCCGGTCATCAGCGCCAGCGCCGCGAAGAACAGGTCTTCCTCGGCCAGCCGGTCGCAGGCCATCTTGGTGGCGCCGATGCCCGACATGTCCAGCGCCGGAAGCGTGGCCTTGTTGGTCCCGAACCAGCGGTTGCAGGGCGCGCGGCCGGCAAGCGCGCCATCCGCCCCGAAGGCAAGCGTCGCCTCGGCGGTGAAGGGCTGGCCGTCGATGGCGATCAGCCGCCATTCGGCGGGTTCGGGGGTCTGCGCCGCGGCGGGCGCAAGCGGCAGGGCCGTCATGGCAAGGGCGAGGGTCAGGGCGAGGGTCAGGACAAGGGCGGAACGGCGGTTCATGGCGGTCTCCTGCAGGTTTGCCCGAGTGTGACTCATCCGGCGCCGGAATGCTTGGCGGTTTCGCGCGCGGAACCTGCCTGCGTCAGAACGCCCCGGGCTTCGCCTCATGCGCCATGTGGTCAAGAACGGCGTTGACGAATTTCGGTTCCTTGCCGTTCGGGAAGAACGCCTTGGCGACATCGACATATTCGGTGATCGCCACCTTCGGCGGCGTGTCCATCCGGGTGATCTCGGCCCCGGCGGCGCGGAAAAGCGCCCGCAGCACCGGGTCGATCCGGTCGATCGGCCATTTCGCCACCAGCGCCCGGTCGGTCAGCTGGTCGATCGCCGCCTGCCAGTTGACGGCCTGATCCATCACCGCGCGGAAATGGTCGACATCGCCCTCGGCGAATTCGCCTTCCTCGTAGGTGGCGCCGAAGCGGTGGGTTTCGAACTCGCGCGTCACCGCCTCGACCGTCTGGCCCGAGCTTTCCATCTGGAAAAGCGCCTGCACGGCATAAAGCCGCGCGGCCGATTTCATCTGGCGTCTGGCGGAGGGCCCGGTCATGCGCGGAACCCGATCCCCTTGGTCGTGCCCGACCATTTGCGCGAAAGCGCGATCAGGTGCAGCGCCGCCGCCGCGGCACCGCCGCCCTTGTCCTGGCCCGCGGCCTCGGCCCGGACCTCGGCCTGGGCCTTCGTCTCGACCGTCAGGATGCCGTTGCCGATGCAGGCGCCCTGCAGGCCCATCAGCGACAGCGCGCGCGAGGAATCGTTGCAGACCGTGTCGTAATGCGTCGTCTCGCCGCGGATCACGCAGCCAAGGGCGACGTAGCCGTCATAATCGGCCATGCGCTCGGCGATGGCGATGGCGGTCGGCACCTCAAGCGCGCCGGGCACCTCGACCAGGTCGGCCTCGGCGCCGGCGCGGGCGGCCATGGCGCGGGCGCCGGCGATCAGCTGGTCGGCAATGTCGCGGTAATAGGGCGCGACCACGATCAGCAGCTTCACCGGACGGTCGAAGACCGGCAGCGGCAGGGTATAATGCAGCTCGGCGGTGGCCATGGGTTACTCCGTGAACGGATGGGTGCCCGCGATCGAAAGGCCGTAAGCCTCAAGCCCGACGACCCGGGGCGCCTTGGAATTGGTGACAAGCGTGATCTGCGACAGGCCAAGCGCCGACAGGATCTGCGCCCCCAGCCCGTATTGCCGCAGCGTCTGGGGCGAATGTTCGCCCTCGGCCACGATCTTCATCGTCGTGTCACGCAGGAGGACGACGACACCGCGCCCCTCGGCCGCGATCAGCCGCATCGCCGCGGGCAGCTGGCCGGACTGGCCGATGCCAAGCACGTCTTCCAGGGGGTTCAGCGCATGGACGCGGACAAGGACGGGGCCGGGGGCGGTCAGGTCGCCCCTGGTCAGCACCACATGGTCGGCGCCCTGGGTTTCGTCGGTGAAGACCCGCATCAGCCAGTCGCCGCCATGGACGGAATGGACCGATTTCACCGCCTTCTCGTTCACCAGATTGTCGTGCCGGCGGCGGTAGGCGATCAGGTCGCTGATCGTGCCGATCTTCAGCCCGTGCTTCTGGGCGAAGGCGACAAGATCGGGCAGCCGCGCCATGCTGCCGTCGTCGTTCATGATCTCGCAGATCACGCCCGAAGGGTTCAGCCCGGCAAGGCGGCTGACATCGACCGCCGCCTCGGTATGGCCGGCGCGGACAAGGACGCCGCCTTCGCGCGCGCGGAGCGGGAAGATGTGGCCGGGGGTGGCGATGTCGGCTGCGCCCTTGGTCTGGTCGATGGCGACCGAGACGGTGCGGGCGCGGTCGGCGGCCGAGATGCCGGTGGTGACACCTTCGCGCGCCTCGATCGACAGGGTGAAGGCGGTTTCGTGCCGGGACGAGTTCTTCGGGCTCATCAGCGGCAGGCCAAGCGCGTCGATCCGGCTGCCGGGAAGCGCGAGGCAGATCAGGCCGCGGCCGTTCGTCGCCATGAAGTTGATGGCCGAAGGGGTGCACATCTGCGCCGGGATCACGAGGTCGCCCTCGTTCTCGCGGTCCTCGTGGTCGACAAGGATGAACATCCGCCCGTTGCGGGCGTCTTCGATGATGTCCTCGGTCGAGGAGATCACGTCGGAGAAATCGGTGCGGTCGGACATGGGGGCCTCGGGCGGCAGCGGCGGATGGATACGGCGCCGGGATAGCGCGGCGCGCGCGGGAAGGCCAGAGGCAGCACGTCGCGTCAGGCGCAGAGCGAAAGTGCGGCGGCGAACGAAACCGCCTGCGCCGCGCCAAGGATGTCGCCGGTCTGGCCACCGATCATCCGCCGCGCGGCAAGGCCAAGAAGCGCGGCAAGGGCGGCGACCAGTAGCGCGGCCATCAGCGCGACCGGACCGCAAAGCAGAAGGGCGATGAAGAGGCCGATCAGCGCCGCGGCGGCGGCGAGTTGCGCCGAGGGGCGGCCGGTCCCTGCCGAAAGCCCGCCGGGGCGCGCGGCGGGCAGCGCCGCCATCAGGATGGGCATCGGCGCCCGCGACAGGGCGGCGGCGGCGGGCAGGGCCGACCAGTGCGTGCCCAGGGCCAGCGCCATGGCAAGGGCGGACCAGGACGCCAGCGTGACCAGCACCAGCGCCAGCGCCCCGAAACTGCCGATGCGGCTGTCCTTCATGATCTGCAGCCGCCGCTCGGCCGTGTGCCCGCCGAGAAGCCCGTCGGCGGTATCGGCAAGGCCATCCTCATGCAGCCCGCCGGTCGCCAGCGCCAGCGCGGCCAGCGTGAAGGCGGCGGCAGAGCCTGCGCCCAGCCCGATCCACGACAGCAGGCTGCCAAGTGCTGCGGCGGCAAGGCCGAGCGCGGCCCCGACCAGCGGCCAGGCCCAGGCTGAGGCGGCGCCCTGCGGCGCATGGGCGGGCACCGGGATGCGTGTCAGCAAAGCGAGCGCCGACCAGAGCTGATCGGCGATCTGCCGGCCCGTCTTGCCCGCCCCGGTTTCGTCCGCCATTGCGCGCTCCGCTCTGGTCAATCCGCTGCTGCGGGGGTAGCCCTTCGCGGCCGATGCCGCAACCGGAGAGTATGATGGACGCCCCCGCCAGCCTTGATGCCTTCCGCGCCGTGCTGCGGGGGCCGTTGCCCGCGCCGGACGGGGCCGCCGTTCAGGGCGCGCGGGCGCGTGATGCGGTGCTGACCAAGCCGCCCGGCGCGCTGGGCCGGCTGGAAGAGGTGGCGGCCTTCCTCGCCGGCTGGCAGGGCAAGGCGGTGCCGCGGCTGGAGAGGGTGGAGATCGCGGTCTTTGCCGGCAACCACGGGATCGCCGCGCGGGGCGTTTCGGCCTTTCCGCCCGAGGTGACGGTGCAGATGGTGGCGAATTTCAACGCGGGTGGGGCGGCGATCAACCAGCTGGCCCGCGCCTTCGGGGCCGCGATGTCGGTCTGTCCGCTGTCGCTGGACCGGCCCACGGCGGATTTCACCGAAGGCCCGGCGATGGACGAGGCCGACCTGCTGGCGGCGCTGCAGGCGGGCTGGCGCGCGGTGCCGGCGGATGCCGACCTCTTCATCGCCGGCGAGATGGGGATCGGCAACACCACGCCGGCGGCGGCGCTGGCGGCGGCGCTGTTCGGCGGCACCGGCTGGGCCGGGCGCGGCACGGGGGTCGACGACGCCGGCCTTGCCCGGAAGGAGGCGGCGGTGGCCGCGGGCCTTGCCCGCCACGCCGGCCATCTGGACGACCCGTGCGAGGTGCTGCGCCGTCTGGGCGGGCGCGAGATCGCCGCCATGACCGGGGCCTATCTGGCGGCGCGGATGCAGCGGGTGCCGGTGGTGCTGGACGGGTTCATCTCCTGCGCGGCGGCGGCGGTGCTGCATCGGGCCGCGCCGGGCGCGCTGGACCATTGCCTTGCCGGCCACCAAAGCGCCGAGGGCGCGCATGGGCGGCTGCTGGCGGCCTTGGGGAAGGAACCGCTGCTGTCGCTGGGTCTGCGGCTGGGCGAGGGGTCGGGCGCGGCGCTGGCGCTGGGGGTGATCCGCGGCGCGGTGGCGTGCCACGGTGGCATGGCGACATTCGCCGAGGCGGGGGTGAGCGGCGGCTGAACGGGCGCGGGTAGCTTTCGACCTGAAATGACCGCGCTGTCAGGGGATCCCCGCCCGGTCGCCCAAAGCGACCGGGCCGCGCCGACCCGCCCCCAACGGGGCGGCGCGATGGCGCCACCCCGCGGGCCGGCGCGTCACTCAGGTTGCGTCAAGGATTCAGGGGACGGGCGGGCCCCCCTATCCCTGCGACAGGTCGGCCCGCGACCGGCTCTGGCCAAGCTCGTCGCCAAGCGCCGTCTCGATATCCTGGTCCAGCTGCCGGGCGCGCGCCACATAGGCATCGTTCAGATGCGCCGGCACCCCCGGCATCCACAGCCGCGCCAGATCGCGCAGCGCCGACCGTTCGATCCGGGCATAGGTATCCGATGCCGCCGCCGCCTCGTCGACGCTGAACCCCATGTTTTCCAGCACATAGCGGCCGGCGCGGACCGAACTGTCGAAGGTCTCGCGCACGATGTCGTCGGCGCCGGCCTGATACATTTCATAGACATGCACCCGGTCCGCCGCGCGGGCGATGATATGCAGGTCGGGCCGCACCCTGCGGGCATGGCGCACGATGCGCAGCGCATGGTTCCGGTCGTCGACCGCGACGACCAGCACCTCGGCCCGGGCAAGGCCGGCGGCCTCCAAGAGTTCGGGCCGCGCCGGGTCGCCGAAGAAGCCCTTCACGCCGAAGCGGCGCATCGCCTCGATCGCGGCCATGTTGGAATCAAGCACCACGGTCGACAGGCCCGCCGACCGCGCCAGCCGGTCCACCACCTGCCCGAACCGGCCGATCCCGGCGATCAGCACGCTGCCGCTGGCATCGACCCGGTCGGCGGCGGGGCCGGGGGTGGCGGCGTCGATCTGCCGGGCCACCCAGTCGTAGAGCAGGAACAGAAGCGGCGTCAGCAGCATGGAAAGGCTGATGACCAGCAGCACCGTCTTGCCGGTCGCCATCGACATCACCCCCTCGGACCGCGCGAACGAGACAAGGACGAAGCCGAATTCGCCCCCCTGCGCCAGGCTGAGCGCGAAGAGAAAGCGGTCGCGCCCCTTCAGGCGGAAGGCGACGCCAAGGACGAACAGCACCACCGCCTTGGTCAGCAGAAGCGCCAGCGTCAGCCCGACCACGGTCAAGGGCGCGCGGGCGAAGACCTGGAAGTCGATGCCGACGCCCACGGTCATGAAGAAAAGACCCAGCAGCAGGCCCTTGAAGGGCTGGATGTCGGCCTCGATCTGGTGGCGGAATTCCGAGTTGGCCAGCACGACGCCGGCGACGAAAGTGCCAAGCGCCGGCGAAAGCCCGGCCAGCGTCATCAGATAGGCGATGCCGATGACGACAAGCAGCGAGACGAAGGTCGACATTTCGGGCAGGCGGGTGGCGTGGATGAAGCGGAAGACCGGCCGGGTCAGGTAGCGGCCGATGAGGACGATGGCGGGCACCGCCGCCAGCGTCACCAGAAGCCTTGCCCAGCCCGGCAGCCGCTGGATCGCGGTCACCACCGGATCGGCGGCCGAGGCGGCGTGATCGGCGCCGGCGGCCGGATTGGTGATGCCGACCAGATCGGCGGCGAATCCCGTGGTTTCCGGCAGCGCCAGCAGCGGCAGCACGGCCAGGACCGGGATCACGGCGATATCCTGCATCAGGAGGACCGAAAAGGCCGCCCGCCCGCCCGGCCCCCGCCTCAGGTTCTTCTCGCTGAGCGTCTGCAGCACGATCGCGGTCGACGACAGGCAGAGGATCAGCCCGAGCGCGAGCGCGGTGCGCCAGTTCTGGCCGAAAGCCGCCAGAAGTGCGGTGATCGCGATCGCGGTGACCAGCACCTGGCTGCCGCCAAGGCCCAAGAGCCGGTGCCGCATGTCCCAGACCGCGCGCGGTTCAAGTTCCAGCCCGATCAGGAACAGCATCATCACCACGCCGAATTCGGCGACATGCTGCAATTCCTCGGTCTCGGCCCCGGCAAGGCCGAGGACCGGCCCCAGAAGGATGCCGGCCGCCAGATAGCCAAGGACCGAGCCGAGGCCGAGCCGCGCGGCAATCGGCACCAGGATGGCGGCGGCGGCAAGATAGAGGCTGGCCTGGGAAAGGAAGCTGTCCATGCGGCGCGACATTCCACGGCCGGTGCCAGCCGCGCAAGCGCCCGATGGCGCAGGCGCCGTCACGGCCGCGCAACAGATTGAAACGCGGCGTGCGGCGGGCGTGAGCGGGTAAAGCGCGGGCCCGGGGGGCGGGGGAAGGAAATTCCCCGCCGCCGGCCGACTTTGGCGCAGCCGTGCCGGCGGCAGGCAAAACGCGGATGCCCCATGCTTGCGCCGGGCATTGCCGCGCGGCGACGGCTTCCTTAACCTTGGCGCGGATCGGAACGGGAGGGAACCATGACCGAACGACAGTTGGGATTCGACACGCTGGCCATTCATGCGGGGACGGCGCCCGATCCGGCGACCGGCGCGCGGCAGGTGCCGATCTACCAGACCACGGCCTATGTGTTCCGCGATGCCGAACATGCGGCCAGGCTCTTCAACCTGCAGGAAGTGGGCTACATCTATTCGCGCCTGACCAACCCCACGGTCAGCGCGCTGGCGAACCGGGTGGTGGCGCTGGAAGGCGGCGCGGGCGGCATCGCCTGTTCGTCGGGCCATGCGGCGCAGATCATGGCGCTGTTTCCGCTGATGGGGCCGGGGCGCAATGTCGTGGCCTCGACCCGGCTTTACGGCGGCACGCTGACCCAGTTCAGCCAGACGATCAAGCGCTTCGGCTGGGAGGCGAAGTTCGTCGATACCGAAGACCTGAAGGCGGTCGAGGCGGCGATCGACGGCAATACCCGCGCGGTGTTCTGCGAGTCGATCGCCAACCCGGGCGGCTATATCTCGGACATCCCGGCGCTGGCGCGGATCGCCGACCTGAAGGGCGTGCCGCTGATCGTCGACAACACCACCGCCACGCCGTGGCTTTGCCGGCCGATCGAGATGGGGGCGACCATCGTCGTCCATTCCGCCACCAAATACCTGACCGGGAACGGCACCGTCACCGGCGGGATCGTGGTGGATTCGGGCCGCTTCGACTGGTCGGCCAGCGACAAGTTCCCCAGCCTTTCGCAGCCTGAACCGGCCTATCACGGGCTGGTCTTCCACCCGACGCTGGGCGGCATGGCCTATACGTTCCATTCCATCGCCGTGGGCCTGCGCGATCTGGGGATGACGATGAACCCGCAGGGCGCCCATTACACGCTGATGGGGATCGAGACGCTGGGCCTGCGGATGGCCAAGCACGTCGCCAATGCCGAGATCGTCGCCGAATGGCTGGAGAACGATCCGCGGGTGGCGGCCGTCACCTATGCCGGGCTGAAATCGTCGCCCTGGCACCGGCGGGCCAAGGCGCTGATGCCGAAGGGGGCGGGGGCGCTGTTCACCTTCGCGCTGAAGGGGGGCTATGACGCCTGCGTGCGGCTGATCGACAACGTCAAGCTCTTCAGCCATGTGGCGAACCTGGGCGACACGCGCAGCCTGATCATCCATTCCGCCTCGACCACGCACCGGCAACTGACCGAGGAACAGCAGATCAAGGCCGGCGCGGCGCCGAACGTGGTGCGGCTGTCGATCGGGATCGAGGATCCGCAGGACCTGATCGCCGATCTGGATCAGGCGCTGGCGAAGGCCACGGCCTGACCGCGCCTTCCGGCGCTGCCGTCAGTAAAGCGGCGGCGCCGGATACATGCCGGCGGGAAGCGGCGCCAGCCAGGCCGCGCGCCAGCTGGCCGAGGCTTCCGCCGGACCCTGCCAGTCAAGCGACAGGCCAAGGATGCGGCAGGCATGGCCTTCGGCCTCGCGCGCCGCGCAATCCTCGCCCGCGGTCCGGGCGGCAAGCGCGACCAGATCGGCGGGCGAGGCGACAGGCGCCTCCAGGTCCGCCGCACCGAAGGCGGAGGTGCCGGAAAAGAGCGCCGCACGCCCGAGATCGGGCAGCGGCAGCGCGCCGGGCTTCTGGGTGAAGGCCAGCGTGATGCGCAGCACCGCGGTTTCGGTCGCGGCATCATAGCTGCCTTCCTGCACGACCGCCCGGTCCACCGCGCAGCTGGCCGCCCATTCCGCCAGCAGCGGCCGGCAGAGGCCGGTGGCCAGCATCGGCGCGCGGATATCGGCAAAGACCTCGCGGTAGGCCTCGGCCGGAAGCTTCTCGCCGGTCACCAGCAGCGCCGACAGCGGCGCGCGCAGGGTGACGGTGGCAAGGCGGCTTTCGACGAAACGGTCCTGCCGGAGGAAGGCCTTCACCTCGCGGTGATCGACCAGCCCGCCGCCGGGCGAGATCAGCCAGTTCTGCACCGGCGCGCCCGCTGCCACGGCATCAGCCTGTTCCGGCGGGGCGGCGGCTTCGTCTTCGGCGGCTTCCACCGCGGCGGTTTCCGACGCGGCCGGAAGGTTCTTCCAGTATTGCCAGCCCATTGCCCCGATCGAGAGGCCGATCAGCGACACGCCAAGGAAAAGAATGAACCTGACCAGCATCAGAAGCCCGCCCCCTGCCGGAGATTCCTGAGATCGCCCCGCGCGAAGGTCAGCGCGATGGCCTTGACGCGGGCATCGAACCCCTGGTCCTTCGCCTGGCCCTCGAATTCGATATACTGGTCGACGGTCAGCCGCAGGTCTGCGCCCCTCATCGGGTGATAGTCGGCAAGCGGCGTGTCGGTGCCGGGCGCCGGGCCCACGGCGGCAAGCGTGCCGCCATACCAGCCGCCCGAAAGCGTTTCCTCGGCACCGGCGCCGAAGGCCGCGCGGAACCGCGCCTCCCAGTCGGCGGTCATGGCGGCGAATTCGGCAAGGCGCACCTCGGCCTCGTCCGGCTTGATGGCGCCGATCTCGACCGACTGGAAGAAGAGATGCCCGGGGTTCAGCGGGTAGAAGGGCGAAAAGCCGCAGGCGGCGGCCTTGTCGCGCGGCATCGCCTCGACCGGCACTTCCGCCGGCACGTTGGCAACGCCGGTCTGGTCGCCGCCGATCAGCACGACGCGTTCCAGCGTGGCGCCGCGGGCAAGGTGGATGTTGAAGACCCGCAGGCCCGCGCCGGTTTCAAGGACCAGATAGACCGGCCTTTCGGTTTCGGTCACCGCGATGTCGAACACCTCATACCGCAGGGCCGAGGGCACGGATTTCCGCAGGGTGCCGTTCAGCCGGTACTGGTTCACCAGGCCCTGCACCGCGGCGGCAAGATGGATGTCGCCATAGCTGATGATGCCGGTATCAAGCCCGGTGTTGCCGCGGATGGCGGCGTGGCCGACGAAACTGCCGGCGAGCGGCGGGGTGAAGCTGCAGCCGTCGACCGGGGCCAGCGTCGTCACCTTGCCCGGCGCGGCATCGGTGCCATAGGTGGTGTAGCCGTCGATCACTTCCTCGATGAAGGCGGCGCCGCCGCCCGGCGTGCCGGCCAACTTGTTGTCGGGCTTCCAGCCGTCGGAACTGTCGCGGACATGGGTGGCGGCCAGGATCGGATCGGGTTTCTCGCGCGTGCCCCAGCCGGCCAGCCGCAGGATCGCGCTGAGCCCGTCCTGATCGGCGGTGATGCCGGTGGTCCGCTCGACCCAGGCCATCGCGCCGGCGGGCAGGACAGGCGCCAGCAATCTGGGCCCGCCCAGCACGATCGCCGACAGGACAAGTGCCACGCCACCCGCCAGTATCCAGCCGAACCGCATTCAAAACCCCCGGACAGTCTGCATTGGCAGCCGGTCTAGAGGGCGATTGCGGCATAAAGCGGCCATAAAGGCGCAGAGAGCGGGGAATTCGCGGGCCGGCGCCTTTCTGGCTGCGGCCCGCTTTCCTGCGAAGGCGTCAGCCCCCCAGCTGCCAGACCACCGTCACGGTCGCGCCATAGCCGACCTCGCCCCCGGCGACGGGCGGCGCCGCCGAGGCGGCGTCGCGGAACATCGGCTGCGGATCAAGCTGCGCGCCGCCCTCGGTGATCGAAACGATCGGGCCCAGCGTCACCCCCGCGGCAGTGGCAAGGAGTTCGGCCTTGGCCAGCGCATCCGCCACGGCGGCCTTCCGCGCGTCGTCCATCGCGGGCTTCGGATCGGCAAGGCCGAAGGTCAGCCCGTTCAGCGTGTTCGCCCCGTCGCTGACCGAAGCGTCAAGCACGGCGCCCAGCGTATCCAGCGCGCGGACCCGGACCGTCAGGATGTTCGAGGCGGTATAGCCGGAAATGCGCGGCCCATCGGTCGAGGAGCTGTCATAGCCTGTCCAGTTCGGGTTGACCGACAGGCCGGTCGTCTGCAGGTCGCGGTCGGCGACGCCCGCGGCCTTCAGCCGGTCGGTCACCGCCGCCATCGCCGCGGAATTCGCCGCCAGCGCCTCGGCCGCCGTCTCGCCCACGGTGGTGACGCCGATCTGGACAGTGGCCAGATCGGGCGCGCGTTCGGCGCTGCCTTCGCCGGTCACGGTGATCGTCGGCGGCGCGGTTTCGGCGCGCGCGGGGAAGGCGGTCGCCAGGCTGGCGGCGGCCAGCGCGATGATCGCGGCCGGAACGGCCAGCGGGCGAAGGGATTTGGCAAGGAAGGGCATGTCATTCTCCTGTCTCGATGCACCTTTTCGCACCTATGACGCACGGCGCACAGCCTTCCTTGGCCGGTTCACGGCCCTTTTCCTTTCATTCGGCGAAAAGCTGCTGTAGGAAGGCGCCACCCTGGCCGGGCGCGTTTCCGCGTCCTGTTTCACTGTGCTAGACCCGCGGCATGAAACCGAACTTCGCCCTTAACTTCACCGACACCGGCATCGAGCTTCTGCATCGCACGGCCGGCGGCTGGTCGCTGGTGGGCGATACGCCCTTCGACGCGGCCGACCTGACCGATGCGCTGGACTATCTGCGCAAGACCGCGCTGGGGCTGGAACCCGCCGGGATCGTCACCAAGCTGGTGATCCCGAACAGCCAGATCCTTTACGCCGAGGTTGACGCGCCCGGCCCCTCGGAAGAGGAACGGCGCAGCCAGATTGCCAGTGCGCTGGAAGGCCGCACGCCCTACAAGGCCGACGAGATCGTCTTCGATTTCTCGGGCCGCGGCAAGCAGGTCAGGGTCGCCGCCGTCGCGCGCGAAACCCTGGCCGAGGCCGAGGCTTTCGCGGCCGAGCATAAGTTCAACCCGGTCTCCTTCGTCGCCATTCCCGACGGCAGCTATCACGGCGAGCCCTGGTTCGGGCCGACCGGCGCTGCCGCGGGCGTTACCGGCGGCGGGCTGGTCGAGCGTGACCGCCACGCGATCGTCCATCCCGGCGCGCGCGGCAAGGTGGCAGCCGTTCCGGATGCGCCGGAGGCCGGGGACGAGGCCGCGATCGAGACAGAGGTTGCGCCCGTGGCCGTGGCGGCCGGGCCTGCCGAGGCGCCGCCGCCGGCCGAGATGGCAGAGGCCGCGCCGCTGCGCGACAGCCTTGCCGAGGCTGCGCCGGCCTTCGCCGACGCCGTGCCCGTGCCCGTGCCCGTCACGCCGCCGGCCGACATTGTCGCCGCGGCGGCCATCCCGGAACCGGCCGAGGCCCGGCACTTCGCCGCGGCGGTTGCCGACGAGGCGCCCTTTGCCGAGATCGCCGATCCCGATCCCCTGCCTGAATCCGTGCCCGAACCGCTGTCCGGACCGCTTGACGACATTCCGCCGATGCCCGCCGGGCTGGCCCATGCCGGCGTCAGCGCGCCGGGCCTTGCCGCCGGGATCGAGGATGATCTGCCGCCGCCGCCCTCGGCCGCGGCGCGTGCAGCCTTCGCCACCCGGCGCGGCGCCGATTCGCCCGGCCCGGCACGGATGCCGCCGCCCCTGGGCAGCAACGCCCGGCCCGATGCCGCGACACTGGCGCGCGCCGCCCGCGGCAAGCCGGCCGAGGATGTGCCGCCCGCCGCCCGGCCGGCGACGCCGCCCCGGCCCGCACCGGGTGCTGCCAAGGCGCCAAGGGGCATCGGCGGGCTGGTGACGGCGCCGGGCATTCCCGGCACGCGCAAGCCGGCCAAGACCAAGGGCCCGGCGATCCCGCCGCCGCGCCCGGTGCCGCCCGCGGCCGCGACCGTGCCGGCGACATCGGCCAGCGATGCGGCGAAAAGCCTGGCGCGGTCGCCCTTCGGGTCCAAGCCGACGCAGCGGGGGCGGCCGCGCTTCCTGCTGCTGATCCTGGTCGCGATCCTGCTGGTGTTCCTGGCTTTCGTCGCGCTCTGGTCGTCGATCTCGCTCAGCTGGTGGCAGGGCGGGGCCGATGTCGAGACCACCGTCGATGCCGGCGCGCCCGATTCGGACATGCCGGCGGTCGAGGACGAGATGCTGGCCGACGCCCAGGATCCCGAGGAACTGGCGGATGCCGCGGCGATCGACCCCGCCGACCCGGCCGCGGCGGACCCCGCCGTCGTGACCGGGGATGACGCGGCGGTGGCCGAAGTCGCGCCCGTGGCCGACCCGGTGGTCGCGGAAGACCCGGCCGATGTGGCCGAGGCGGCGGAGGCAGAAGCGCCGCCCGCCGAAGAGACCGCGGCAGCGCCGGTTGCCGAAGCTGCGCCCGAGACCGGGCTTGGGGCCGAAACGCCCGATGCGGTTGCCCTGACCGATCCGCAGGACGAGATTTTCCTTGCCACCGCCGAGGCGCCGCCGCCGGCCTTCGACGCGCTGGCCCTGCCGCCGCCCGCCCGCGGCGGCGATGCGGCGCCCGAGCCGCCGATGCCGCCGCCGCCGCCCGGCACCGTCTACCGTTTCGATGGGAACGGCCTGATCGTCCCGACGCCCGAGGGCATTCCCAGCCCGGCGGGCTTCATGCTTTTTGCCGGCAAGCCCGACCGCGTGCCGCCGCCCCGCAGCGCCGTGGCCGAGGCGGCCGCCGCCGCGGCCCTGGCGGCCACCACACCCGCCGCCGATGCAGCAGCCGCCGCCGATGTCGCCGCGCCGGACGGGGTTGACGCCGCCCTTGCCGAGGCCGGAGCCGCCGCCGCCCCCGTCGTCGTCGCCCCCGTCGCCGCCGGCCCCGAGGCGCAGCCGGACCCCGAGCTTGCCGACCGCCGCCCGCGCGCGCGGCCCGAAACGCTGGTGCCCGCCACGGCCGAGGACGACGCAGCCCTTGGCGGCGGCGAGGAAACCAGCTTCGCGAGCCTCAGGCCGCGCGAACGGCCCCCCACCGTTCTTGCCGCCGGCGACCGCGCCCGCGCCGAAACCGCCGGCGCGTCGCTGGCCGGTGCTGAGGCCGGTGCCGGGGCCGGCACCGAAGTCGTCCCGGTGGCGCTTTCGGCCTCGGACGCGGCCAACCCGTCGCTTCTGGCGATCTCGCGCCGCCCGGCCGCCAAGCCCGAGGATTTCTCGCGCGCGGTCGAGGCCGCGGTCGCCGCCGCCGTCCGCGCCCCCGAAGCCGCGCCGCAGCCCGAGGAAACCGTCGCTGCGGCCGCCCCCGCGCCCAAGCCGGAAGAACACGAAGAGATCGACGAGCCCGAGGTGGTGGCCGCCGCGCCGAAGATCCCGACCAAGGCGTCGGTCGCCAAGCAGGCCACGTTCAAGAACGCGATCAACCTGTCGAAGGTGAACCTGATCGGTGTCTACGGCACCCAGTCCAAGCGCTATGCGCTGGTCCGCATGTCGAACGGCAAATACAAGAAGGTGAAGGTCGGCGACCGGTTCGAGGGCGGCCGCATCGAGGCGATCACCCAGTCCGAGGTGCGCTATCAGAAGGGCAGCCGGCTGGTGACGCTGGCCATGCCCAAGGGCTGAGGCCCGGGCGCGCGCCGGCGCCGGCGACGTAGCGTCCTGCCGCCGGATTAGCGGTTGGCAAAACCCCTTCCAGACAGCACATTCCCCTAGGGAGGGCCGCGCGCAGAATGCGGCCGCGACGGCAAGGGGAGGAGAGAATGACGGATTTCGCCACACAGGCGGATGTGAAGGCCATCGAGGCCGAGGTGCCGACCTGGGCCGACCGTGACGTCGCCCGCACCATGCACGACTTCCTGACCCGGGCCAGGACGGCGCATGGCGCCCGTCCGGCGATCAGCTATCAGCTTCTGTCCGCCCCCGATGCTGCCCGCGTCACCCTGACCTGGACAGAGCTTCACGCCCGGGTGACGCAGGCCGCGAACCTTTTCCGGCAGCTGGGCGTCGGGCCGAAGGACGTGGTCGCCTATGTGCTGCCGAACACGGTCGAGACGGCGGTGACGCTCTTGGCGGGGGCGACGGCGGGGATCGTCAACCCGATCAACCCGCTGCTGGAGCCCGAACAGATCGGCGCGATCCTGCGCGAGACCAATGCCAAGGTCGTGGTCACGCTGCGCGCCTTCCCGAAGACCGACATCGCCCAGAAGGTGGCCGAAGCGGTCCGCCACGCGCCCGGCGTCCGCACCGTGCTAGAGGTCGATCTGCTGACCTATCTGACGGGCCTGAAGAAGCTGATCGTGCCCCTGGTCAGGCCGAAGAACCCGGTCAGCCACCATGCCGACGTGCTGTCCTTCCATGCTTCGGTGGCGAAGCAGCCTGCCGACCGGCTGACCTTCGACGACCCGAAGGCAGACCGCGTCGCCGCCTATTTCCACACCGGCGGCACCACGGGCATGCCCAAGGTGGCGCAGCACAAGGTTTCCGGCATGGTCTACAACGGCTGGCTGGGGGCGACGATCCTCTTCCGCGAGTCGGATGTGATCATGTGCCCGCTGCCGCTGTTCCATGTCTTCGCGGCCTATCCGGTGTTCATGTCGGCCGTCGCCTCGGGCGCGCACGTGGTGTTCCCGACGCCCGCCGGCTATCGCGGCGAAGGGGTGTTCGACAATCTCTGGAAACTGGTCGAACGCTACCGCGTCACCTACCTGATCACCGTGCCGACGGCGCTGTCGGCGCTGATGCAGCGGCCGGTCAACGGCGACATCGCCTCGCTTCGCGGCGCGTTCTCGGGCTCGGCGCCGCTGCCGCTGGAGCTTTTCGCGCGCTTCCAGAAGGCGACCGGCATCGAGGTGATCGAAGGCTACGGCCTGACGGAATGCACCTGCCTTGTGTCCTGCAACCCGCCGGTTGGCGCCAAGAAGATCGGCTCGGTCGGGCTGCCGTTCCCGCATACCCATGTCCGCATCCTGACGAAGGAGGGCGCGATCGGCTTTCGCGAATGCGGCACCGACGAAGTGGGGGAAATCTGCGTGGCGAACCCCGGCGTCTTCGAAGGGTCGACCTATACCGAGGCCGACAAGAACAAGGAGCTTTTCGCCGAGGGCCGCTTCCTGCGGACGGGCGACCTGGGCCGGATCGACGCCGAAGGCTATCTGTTCATCACCGGCCGCGCCAAGGACCTGATCATCCGCGGCGGCCACAACATCGACCCGGCGCTGATCGAAGAGGCGCTGATGGGCCACCCGGCGATTGCCTTCGTCGGTGCGATCGGCCAGCCCGATGCGCATGCGGGCGAACTGCCGGTGGCCTATGTCGAACTGGTGAAGGACGCGGCCGTGTCGGTCGAGGAACTGGCCGACTATGCCGAGAAGCACATCGCCGAACGGGCGGCGCTGCCGAAATACATCGAAATCCTGCCCGAACTGCCGAAGACCGCGGTGGGCAAGGTGTTCAAGCCCGACCTCAGGCGTCTGGCGATCTGCCGCGTCTATGACGAGGCGCTGGCCGGGGCCGGGATTCCGGCCCGGGTCGCCGCGGTGGTCGAGGACAAGAAACGCGGCCTGGTCGCGCGGCTGGCGCGCAGCGGCGACTGCGACGATGCGGCGGTGACGGGCGTCCTTGGCGGCTTCACCCGGCCCTGGGAATGGGAAAGCTAGGCGACGGGCCCGCGGATGACAGGCAATTTCATTTGCTGAATCGCGACTTGCGGCACAAAATGCGCCGCAAGTTGCAGACTTCTGGAAGGATTGCCCGATGATGTTCCGTTCGCTTGTTGTCGCCGCCACCATTTCGGCCTCGGTCCTGCCTGCCGCGGCCAGCCCGCAATCGGAAGTCCTGTTTTCGCACAAGCACTGGCAGGTAGAGCTTGTGGCCTGGGACGATGGCGTCCTTGGCTGCGTGGCGCAGGTTTCGGCGCCGGGCGAAAGCTTCTCGATCTGGACCTTCCAGGACGAAAGCGTGCAGATACAGTTCTACTCGACAGCCTGGAACTTCGGCGAAGGCCAGACCGCCGATCTGGTGGTGCAGGTCGACGGGCGGGCGCCGTGGAACCTGACCAATGCCGAGCTTTACCAGAATTCGGTGCTGTTCAACCTGCCCGACAGCGATGCCGGCATCGAATTCGTGACCGAGATCGCGCGGGGCAACCGGCTTTACCTGCGCAACGCCGACGGGGCCGACGTGCAGGATTATTCGCTCTCGGGCTCCAGCGCATCAATCGACGCGCTGATCGAATGCGGCAACGTCATCACCCAGCAGAACCCGGGCAATCCGTTCAACTGACCGGCCGGGCGGCCGCGCCCTGATCCGTGTCGATCCAGATGGTGACCGGCCCGTCGTTCACCAGTTCAACCGCCATGTCGGCGCCGAAGCTGCCGGTTTCGACCGGCACGCCTTCGGCGGCAAGGCATGCGGCGAATGTCTCATAAAGCCGCCTGCCGTCTTCCGGCGCGGCGGCGGTGGAAAAGCCCGGCCGGTTGCCGCGCAGGTCGGCCGCCAGGGTGAACTGGCTGATCACCAGCGCCGATCCGCCGGTGTCGCGGACCGAAAGGTTCATCTTGTCCTGATCGTCGCGGAAGATGCGCATCTTCGCGACCTTGGCGGCAAGTTTCCCGGCCTCGGCCGCGGTGTCGCCCTGCATGGCGCAGACCAGGACCAGCAGCCCCGGCCCGCAGCGGCCGATGACCTGACCGGCGACGGAAACCTGCGCCCGCGATACCCGCTGCAGGACCGCCCTCAAAGCTCGTGCGCCCAGGGCGGGTCGGCGCCGGGCCGCGAGCAGGTGACCGCCGCCGCCCGCACGCCAAGGGAAAGGCAGTCGGTCAGCTGCGCATCGGTCAGGCCCGCGACGGCGGATTTGGACAGCAGCCCGCCGCGGTCGAGGGCGGCAAGGAAGCCCGCGTTGAACGTGTCGCCCGCGCCGACCGTATCGGCGACGGTGATCTTCGGTGCCGCGACCGAGACGGTGCCCCGCGCGGTATGGGCGCTGGCGCCCCTGGCCCCTTCGGTGACGAGAACGACCCTGGCCCCCTTGGCCAGGATCGCGCCCGGATCGGCCGAGCCGTAAAGCCAGATCGCATCCTCGTCCGAGAGTTTGACGATATCGGCCGCGGCGATCATCCGGTCGATCCGCGCGGTATAGGCGGCGCGGTCGGTCACGAAGCCGGGCCGCACGTTCGGGTCGATCATCGCCACGCGCTTGCCCGCCTCGCGCAGGAACATCGCCTCCAGCGTGGTGCCGCAGGGTTCGACCGCCAGCCAGATGCCGCCCGAGAAATAGGCGCTTATGCTGTCGGGCAGGGCGGGCATGTCGGCCATGGTCATCATCCGGCCGGCGGTATTCTCGTCATAGAAGACATAGCTGGCGCTGCCGTTGGTCAGGGTGACGAAGGCCAGCGTCGTCGGCCGGCCGGAGACGACCGCAAGATCAAGATTCACCTTCGACGCCGCCAGCGTCCTGCGCAGGACATCGCCCATCAGATCGGTCGACAGCCCGGTCAGGAAGCCGGAGGCCGACCCCAGCCGGCCAAGCGCGATGGCGGTGTTCATCACCGCCCCCCCGGCATAGGGCGCGAAACAGGCCTCTCCCCCGGTCGAGGTCCGGGGCAGCATGTCGATCAGCGCCTCGCCACAGGACAGAATCATCGCCGCCTCCCTTTCATTCGCCGCAGACTAGCCTGCCGGCGCGGGCGGCTCAAACACTTGCCCGGCTGGTGAAGAATTGCCCAAGGTTCGCCCGGACGCGGTCCAGCACCGTTGCGCCCGACATGTCGGGAACGAAGGGCTGGCCGGTGATCGCCTCATAGGCCTCGATATAGACGGCCGAGGTGCGGGCGATCATCTCGGCCGGGATTTCGGGGATGGCGTCGCGGTAGGGGTCGCAGCGGGCGACGACCCAGGCGCGGATCACGTCCTTGTCGAAGCTGGGCGGGCGGGTGCCGGCCTCGAACGCCGCCTGATAGCCTTCGGCCAGCCAGTAGCGGCTGGAATCCGGCGTGTGGATTTCATCGGCCAGAAGGATGCGGCCGGTCTCGTCACGGCCGAATTCGTATTTGGTATCGACAAGGATCAGCCCGCGCTCGGCGGCCAGCTGCTGCCCCCGGGCGAAAAGCGTCAGCGCATGGGCGGTGACCTGATCCCATTCCGCCGCGGTAAGAAGGCCCTGTTCGGCGATCTGGGCCGGGGTCAGCGGTTCGTCATGGCCGCCGTCGAACGCCTTGGACGTGGGGGTGATGATCGCCCGGGGCAGGGCCTGGTTGTCGCGCAGCCCGTCGGGCAGGCGGTGGCCGTACATCTCGCGCGCGCCGGCCTTGTATTGCGTCAGGATCGAGGTCGATGTGGTGCCCGCCAGATAGCCGCGCACCACCACCTCGACCGGCAGGATGTCGACCCGCCGGCCGATCACCACGTTCGGATCGGGATAGGCGACGACATGGTTCGGGCAGATGTCCTCGGTCTTCTCGAACCACCAGCGCGCCACCTGCGTCAGCACCTGCCCCTTCCACGGGATCGCCGCAAGGATGCGGTCGAAGGCGGAAATCCGGTCGGACGAGATCAGGATGCGCCGGCCCATCGGATAGTCGGGCGACGGCGGCAGGTCATAGCAGTCGCGCACCTTGCCGAAATAGGGACTGGGCAGTTCGGGGATGCGCGCCTCGGGCAGCACGCGGGTCAGGTCAGGCGCCATCGGGGTCTCCGCTCTTGGCCGCTTTTCGGCTTGCGCCGCGGTGCTGTCAAGAAGGCGCGGTCAGGCGGGCGGCAGGACCAGCACGGCGCGGAAATCGTTGACATTGGTCAGCGTCGGCCCGGTCACCACCTGCGCGCCGATTGCGCCAAAGAAGCCATGCGCATCGTTCGCCGCTAGCGCGGCGGCGGGGTCAAGCCCGGCGGTTGCGGCCTGCGCCAGTGTGCCCGGCCCGATCAGCGCGCCCGCCACCTCGGCCGCGCCATCGACGCCGTCGGTATCGCAGGACAGCGCATGGATGCCGGAGGCGCCGTTCAGGGCGACGGCCAGCGCCAGGCAGAATTCGGCGTTCGGCCCGCCGATGCCGGTTCCGCGCCGGGTAACGGTCAGTTCGCCCCCGGACAGGAGCACGACCGGCGCATCGCCGGGCCGCAGCGTCGCCGCGGTATCCTGCGCAAGGATGGCCTGCGCGGCGGCGACATCGCGCGCCTCGCCTTCGATCCGGTCGCCAAGGATGCGCACGGTGCAGCCCGCGGCCCGGGCGAGGTCCGCCGCCGCGTTCAGGCTTTGCGCCGGCGCCGCGATCACCCGGTTCTCGACCCGGGCCAGCCGCGGATCGCCGGGCGGCACGACGCCGGTCGGGCCGGCCAGGGCGGCGGCGACCGCGGGGGACGCCGCGATCCCCCAGCGGTCCAGCACCGCCCGGGCATCGGCCGCGGTCGTGGCATCGCCCACCGTCGGCCCCGAACCGATCAGCGCCGGATCGTCGCCGGGCACGTCGGAAATCATCAGCGCCAGCATCCGTGCGGGGTATGCGGCGGCGGCAAGCTGGCCGCCCTTCACCCGGCTGAGGTGCTTGCGCAGCGTGTTCATCGCCGAAATCGGCGCGCCCGAGGCCAGAAGCGCCGCGTTGACCGCCTGTTTCTCGGCCAGCGTCACCCTGCCCGCCGGGGCGACCAGCAGCGCGGATGCGCCGCCCGAGATCAGCGCCAGCACGAAATCACCGGCCGAAAGGCCCGAGACGAGGTCCAGCATGCGCGCCGTCGCCGCGGCCCCGGCGGCATCGGGCACCGGATGCGCGGCCTCGACCAGGTCGATGCCCATCAGCGGCCGGCCGTGGCCGTAGCGGGTGATGACCAGCCCGTCGCAGCGGCCCCAGGCGGCTTCGGCGGCTTCGGCCATCCGGGCGCTGGCCTTGCCGGCGCCGACGACCAGCACCCGCCCCGGCGGGCGCGGACCAAGGTGGCCGGCCAGCGACCGCATCGGATCGGCCACCGCGACGGCGCGGTCAAAGAGGCTGCGCAGGAAGCCGGGAGGATCGGTGCGCGGGGCCAAGGCGTCAATCCAGCCAGTCGGGCTGCGAAAGTCCCAGCGCCTCGGGCTCGGCCAGATAGAGCGCGCCCAGACCGACCGCCAGCGCCAGGACCACGGCGATGGCGATCTTCCAGGCCGACCACGGCCGTTCGCCCTGAACCTCGCCCGTCTGGCCGTTGACGAGGAAGCGATAGCTTTTTCCGTTGTATTTGTAGGCGGCGAGCCAGACCGGCAGCAGGATGTGCTTGAAGGTTTCGGCCTGCCAGTCGGTGCTGACCGAATGGATGCGCTGTTCGTCGCCGCCGATGTCGCGGGCCACGTCGCCGCGGATCACCGCCGACATTTCGTCCTGCGCCTCGCCATGGGCGTTTGCCAGCGGCACGGTATAGCCTTCGGCGCTGAACCCGGCCAGATAGTCCGGCGCATAGGCGACAAGGGCGCCCAGGTCCCATGGCGTCAGCTCGTTTCCCAGCCGCCGGGGCAGGCTGGCCGACCCAAGGACCAGCACATCGTCGAAATCGCGCGACACCCGGCCCGAAGCGGAGGTCCAGCGCGTGCGCCGTTCCTGCACCTGCCGCTGCACCGACCGGCCGTTTTCCCGCACCGTCACCGTCTTGGTGACGTAATAGTAGGTGCCCCGCTCGCCGGAATAGCGGCTGTCGGTCTCGGCGTCGAAGGTCCAGAACGGGACATAGACCCCGTTCATCGCCCGCCCCTTGCGCGCATATTCCAGCAGGGTCGAGGGCGCGAACCACAGGCTGCCCATCCAGCGGATCATCGCCTCGCGCGCCTGTTTCTCGGCCAGGACGAAGGGCACCACCGCCTGCGGCTTGATCAGCCGGTGCGATCCGGTGTCCACCACCACGGGCGAGGCGCAGAACGGGCATTCCGTCGCATGGTCGGCGCCCTGAAACTCGATCTGCGCGCCGCAGCTGGTGCAAGTGGTGGTCCGCACCTCCTCCATCGCCGAGGCGGGCAGGTCGTCGGCCAGGGCCTGCTGCAAATCATGCTCGGCCAGCGCGGTGGCCCGCCTGCGGCCGTCCGCCTGCGGGATGGTCTGCACATGGCCGCAATGGTCGCAGATCAGTTCGGTCTGGCCCGGCGCATAGCGCAACTGCGCGCCGCACTGGTCGCAGGGCCAGCGGTATTCCTTGGCTTCGGCCATGATCTCAGGGGGCGGGGGGCGGCGGCGGAACCTGGGCCAGAAGCTTCGACAGTTCGGTGTCGCCCGCGGGTTTCCAGCCGTCCTGCCCGGCGGTCCAGACCATCGTCGCCCGGGTCAGCGCGCCGGATTGCGCCATGGCGGCAAGATCGCCCTCGGAGAAGGGCCCGGTGGTCGCGCCGTTCTCGGCCAGATGCCAGGCCTTTGCCGCCGCGGGGGGCGGCGGCGGTGGCGGCGGGGCGGCCTGCGCCGCGGCGGCGCCCGGTGCGGCGCCCCATGGCCCGAGGTTCTGGCCCATGCCCACGCCCATGCCGGCCGCCATGCCCGCGCCCATGATCTGCCCCATGCCGCTGCCGGGCTGGTTCAGCGCCTCGGCCGCGTTGAACTGCATGTATTTGTTCAGATCGCCCGCGACCCCCATCGAGGTGCGCTTGTCCAGCACCTTTTCCACCTCTTCGGGCAGGCTGATGTTCTCGATGTAGAATTCGGGGATGGACAGGCCGTAGTCGGCGGCCTTCGGTTCGATCCGCTGGGCGATGATCTTGCCCAGGTCTTCCAGGTTCGCCGCCATGTCGAGGACCGGGATGCCGGACCCCGCCAGCGCCTGGCTGGCCGCCTGGACGATCTGGTTCCTGATCTGCATCGACACTTCGTCGGTGGTGAACTCGCCGTCGGTGCCGACGATTTCCGTCATGAACCGGCCCGGGTCGGTGACGCGCATCGAATAGGTGCCGAAGGCGCGGATGCGGACCGGGCCGAATTCCGGGTCGCGCGCCATGATCGGGTTCTTGGTGCCCCATTTCTGGTCGTTGAACCGGGTGGTCGAGACGAAATAGACCTCGGACTTGAAGGGCGACTGGAAGCCGTGGTCCCAGTGCTGCAGCGTCGTCAGGATCGGCAGGTTGTTGGTTTCCAGCATGTAGAGGCCGGGGCCGAACACGTCGGCCAGCTGGCCTTCATGGATGAAGACCGCGGCCTGCCCCTCGCGCACCGTCAGCTTGGCGCCGTATTTGATGGCCTGGCCGCGGCGGTCGAACCGCCAGACCATCGTGTCGCGGGTGTCATCGAGCCACGAGATGACGTCGATGAATTCGCCCTTCAGGAAATCGAAGACCATGTCCAACTCCTTCGCATCCGCAACATGCGGTCAAGTTTCCCCGCCCCTCAGGCGCCGCGCAAGCGATTCCACGATGGGACGTGCCTCGTCGAGCTTCATTCCCGGCCGAAGCGCCGGGTCGTAAAGGATGCGCAGCAAAAGCTCGTCCTGCCGCGTCAGCAGCGCGAATTCCTCGTCGTCGTTGAAGATCGAGGGGCGGGCCTGCGGGCTGTCATTGGCAAGGCCAAGGCCCTGCGCCACCTCTTCGTGGATGCAGGAAAGGCGCAGGAGATCGGGGTGTTCGGCGCGGACCACGGCGACCGCGCGGGTATAGGCGCCGGTATTCCCCTCGGACAGCGCATAGACCAGGCAATAGGTCGTCCGCGGCATGCCGGTGACATCGGCGATGTCGCGCGACGAAAGCCCCGGCAGTTCGGCCGAAAGCCGCGGGCCAAGGGCCGCGCGTTCATCTTCCGACACGATATGGATGGTGAAGTTCGGCGTCCCGTCGGTCAGCGCGATCGGATGGCCGGTGATCTGCGACAGCCGCGCCAGATAGGAGGCGATCTTGGCGCGGTCGGTGGCGCGGCGCGCCTCGGGAACCGAGGCGCCGAAGTTCAGCCCGACCCGCACCGGCACGACCCAGCGCCGCAGGATCGAGGCGGTTTCCGTGCGGATGAAGCCGCCCCCGGACCTTGCATATTCGTCGTAAAGCGCGATGCGCAGGAAGTTCTGCGCCAGCATCCGCGCGTCATAGGGCGTATCCTGCCCGCCGCCGTCGGTGCGCAAGAGCCCCTGCGCCAGCAGCGCCTTCTGCACCTCGGCGAAATAGACCCGCGCCGCGGCCGATGCCGCCGTTTCGGTCAGGGTGGCCGGCGCGACGGGTCGCGCCACCGGCTGCGGCGAGATGGCCACCCCGCCGTCGACGCATCCCGTCAGCGCCATGACGGACGTGGCCAGCGCCAGAAGCGCCGGCCGCGCCGACAATCGAAAACGTCGGATGCGTTTCATACGGCCTCAGGCTGTGGTGCCGGCGGCGGGCGGGGTGATCTTCCGCGCGCGGGCCGAGGCCAGCGTTTCGCGCAGTTCGACCTCCATCTTCTGCAGTTCCACCTCGGCCGCGGCGCGGCGCGCCTTGCCTTCATCGGCAATGGCCAGGCTTTCGTTGATCGTGGCGATCAGCGTCTCGTTCGCCTTCTTCACCGTCTCGATGTCGAAGATGCCGCGCTCCATCTCCTCGCGGACCACGCGGTTCGCCTCGTTCAGGTTCTGGGCGTTCGATTCAAGCAGTTCGTTGGTCAGGTCGGTCGCGTCGCGCACCGATTCCGCCGCCTCGCGCGAGCGCTGGATCGTCACCGCCTGGGCAAGCTGGGTTTCCCAGAGCGGCACGGTGTTGACGAGGGTCGAGTTGATCTTGGTGACCAGGCTCTTGTCGTTTTCCTGCACCAGCCGGATCGAGGGCAGCGACTGCATGGTCACCTGCCGCGTCAGCTTCAGATCATGCACCCGGCGTTCCAGATCGTCGCGGGCGGCGCGCAGGTCGCGCAGCTCCTGGCTCTTGATCATCTTCCTGTCTTCCGGCGCGGCGGCGATCTCGGCCTCTTTCGCCGGGATCACGGTCGCGTCGACCTCGGCCAGCTTCGCCTCGCCCGCGGCGATGTAAAGCGCCAGTTCGTTGTAGAAATCCAGCGTCTTGGCATAGAGGACGTCCAGGCTTTTGACATCCTTCAGAAGCCTGTGCTCGTGGCTCAGAAGGTCTTCGGTGATCTTGTCGATCTGGCCCTGCACGTCTTCATACTTGGCGACGAATTCGGCGAAGGGCGCGGCCTTGCCCAGCAGCCGTTCCCACCAGCTTGCCTCGCGCCGCAGGTCCAGTTCGTCGGCGGCAAAGCCGCGGATGGTGGTGACGATCTTGCGCAGACTGTCGCCCGCCGGGCCGACATCCTTGTTCTTCACGTCCTGCAGCATTTCCTGGCTGATGACCTGCAGTTCGGCCTGCGCCGAGGAACCGAAGGCGATGATCGACTGGGTGTTGGTCAGGTCCAGTTCATCCATCCGCTTCCGGATCTCGGCGGCCTGGCCCGGGCTCGCCGCCGCCAGCGGCACGATCTCGCCCGCCGGTTCCGGCAAAAGGACGGCCGACACCTGCTCGACCTCGCTCAGAAGGGTTTCCGCACTGGCGCGGGTGGTTTCACTGGTCATCGCGTCATCCTTCCTTGGGGCGGGGGACCGCCGTTAGCGGGTCTCGAACTTCAGCCGGTCGCGCAGGACCGAGATTTCAATGTCAAGATCGGTCCTGCCGTCGGCGAGCAACGCGCGCGACCGGTCGGCGAAGGTGGTTTCCAGATCGGTCAGCAGCGTCTCGTAATCCGCGCGCGCCTGCCGGTCGCGGGTCTGGGCCCAGAGGTCGGCGAATTTCACCGTCGCGTCGCGCGCGCCCTGCAGGTAGACCGACAGATACTTGCGCGCCGCCGTCAGGTCGCCGGGATCGGCCTCGACCTGGCGGAACAGCGCCCGGGCGGCGGTGGCGAATTTCTCGACCCGCGCGTCCAGCGTGCGGTCGTTCGCCCGCAGCATCGCGTCCTTCATCTGGGCGAGGGTCTTTTCCGCCTCGTCCACGGCGCGGGCGACGCGGTCGGTCTGGAAGCGGTCGATCCCCTCCATCCCCTTGTCGGCCCAGGGATCGGTGCCGAAGGCGCCCAGATGCAGGCCGGCGCCGACCAGCGCATAAAGGAACGGGTAGAGCGAGAGGCCATGCGCGATCAGCCCGCCAAGGAAAAGGCCGGCGCCGACCGCTGCCGCGCCGAACATCAGCCGCGGAATGGCCGGGCGGCGGGCGACCTTGCGGGTCTGCCAGACGTTGCGGGCGCGCATCCCTTCACGCGTCAGCCAAGCGGCAAGGATCAGTGCGCCGCCGGCGCCTAGGCCGAAGAGCATGGCCGAGGGCGCGTCGCCGAAGGCGGGGAACAGGAAGGCGAAGGCCAGAAGGAAGAGGATCGTCGCCCGCCATTCGCCGGGCGCCTTGCCTTCGGGCCGCGCCACCGGCGCATCACCGAAGGAGAAGGACGGTTCCGGCGCCAGCCGTTCGGGTGCCGTGCCCCGCGCGCCATCCTGTCCGGGGCTGTGCTTTCCGCCGTAACGTTCAGCCATTACATGCCCCCCGAACCGGCGACGTAAAGGACCAGTGCCGCAAGCAGCACGAGCGAGAGGGTGCGAAGGCCAGACTCGGACATGCTCTGCCCCGGTAGCGGTTCGGCGCGATCCTAGCGGATGGATCGGGGCCGTGCCAGCGCCGAGGCGGGGGAATGCGCGGGAATGTTCCCCTTGCCGCAGGGTCACTTGCGGCGCGGGCCGCCTGCCGGTTTCGTGGGCCCTTTCGGCGCGGGCCGCCCCGTCTTGCCGCTGCCGGTCTTGCTGCTGCCGGTCTTGCTGCTGCCGGTCTTGCCGCCGCCGCTGCCGGCGTCCCTGGCCGGGCGGGGCGCGATGCCGGTCGGCGACCGGGGGGCTGTCATGGTGCGGTGTGCCACTCCGGCGTCGGCCCTGGGCGCGGGGGGTGCGGCGCGCCTGCCGCCCGGTTTCGGCGCGGCGGCGCGGCCTGCGGTCTTCCCGGCTGTTTCCGCCGCCCCCGACCGCGCCGGGCCGCGCTTGCGGCCGGCCGCGTCGGGGTCATCGGGCGACAGCGGGCGGACCGCGGTCTTCCAGGCGGCCGAAAGGCTGCGTATCCCGTCGCCGGGCTTCACCGGGCGGGGCAGGGCGGCGGGCGCGGCCTCCCGCTTGCGGGCCGGGGCCTTCTTCGGCGCCTCCGTCCGGTCGCCGCCGGCCCGTGGCCCGCGCGCCTTCGGCGGCGGCGCGTCGTCGCCGGCCGCTTCGCCCAGTTGTTCGCGCAGGACGCGCGGCTTCACCTCCACCACCTCGCCCGGCTGCATCTCGTTCAGCCGGAAGGGCCCGTAGCTGACCCGGATCAGCCGGTTCACGTAAAGCCCGATCGCCGACATCGCCCGGCGGATTTCGCGGTTCTTGCCTTCGCGCAGGCCGACCGTCAGCCAGGCGTTCGCGCCCTGCACCCGGTCAAGCACCACCTGCATCGGCTGAAACCGCTCTCCCTCGACGGTGATGCCCTTGCGCAGGGGATCAAGATCGGGGTCGGCGGGATTGCCGTTCACCCGCACCCGATACTTGCGCAGCCAGCCGGTCGACGGCAGTTCCAGCCGCCGCTTCAGTTCGCCGTCGTTTGTCAGAAGCAGCAGCCCCTCGGAATTCAGGTCAAGCCGGCCGACCGACATGACCCGCGGCATCCCTTCGGGCAGGTGGTCGAAGACCGTGTCGCGGCCCTTCTCGTCGGCGGCCGAGGTGACCAGCCCCTCGGGCTTGTAGTAAAGCCAGAGGCGCGCCGGTTCCTCGTCTGGCAGCGCCTTGCCCGAGACGGTGATCCGGTCCTTCGCGGTCACGTTCAGGGCGGGGCTGTCGATCACCCGGCCATTGACCGTGACCTCGCCCGCAGCGATCAGCCGTTCCGCCTCGCGCCGCGAGGCGACGCCTCGGCGCGACAGGACCTTGGCGATGCGTTCGCCGGCGGGCGTGTCGCCGGCGGCTGTCCGGTCGGGGGTTGATTTGTCGGCCATGACCGGGAACCTTTGCGCGGGCGGTGGGCGCCGGGGGTTTTCCACCCCCGGACCCCCGGAGGATATTTGAGCCGAGATGAAAGGGCAAATGGCGTTCCGGTCGTTCATGGAACAGGCGCTGGACGAGGCGCGGGCGGCGGCGGCGCGGGGCGAGGTGCCGGTGGGCGCGGTGGTCGTCGGCCCGGGCGGCGTGGTGGTGGCCCGGGCCGGCAACCGCACGCGCGAGCTTTCGGACCCCACGGCGCATGCCGAGGTTCTGGCACTGCGCGCCGCCTGTGCCGCGGCCGGGTCCGACCGGATACCGGGGCACGATCTCTACGTCACGCTGGAACCCTGCCCGATGTGCGCCGCGGCGATTTCCTTCGCCCGGATCGGGCGGCTTTACTATGGCGCGGCCGATGCGAAATCGGGCGGCGTGGCGCATGGCGCGCGGGTGTTTGCCCATCCCCAGTGCCATCATGTGCCGGAAATCTATGACGGAATCGCCGCCGCCGCCGCCGCCGGCCTGCTGCGCGGCTTCTTCGCAGAACGGCGCGACGGGGACTAGGTGGCCGGCGCCGCGCCTTCGGCCAGCCTGACCATGGTCCAGAGCGCGCGGTTCACCGGCACCTCGATCCCCAGGGTGGCGGCGCGGCGGACGACCTCGCCGTTCAGGTGGTCGATCTCGGTGCGCTTGCCCTTCATCATGTCCTGCGCGGTCGACGAGAACTGCCCCGGCATCCGCGTGGCGATATCGGTCACCATGTCGAACAGGTCGTCCGGCAGGGCGATGCCGCTGGCCGTGGCCACGGCGCGGCATTCGGCCAGCACCACGCGCATCGTTTCAAACGCGCCCTCCTGCGCGGCGATCGCGCCATAGGGCCGGCGGGTCAGCGCCGATATCGCGTTGAAGCAGCAGTTGATGGCGAACTTGGTCCAGAGCGCGGTCTGGGCCCCCGGCGTCACCTCGGCCGGGATGCCGGCGGCCCGGAACCGCGCGGCCGCATCCTCGGCCCCGGGGCCGGGCGACAGGATCAGTTCGCCCCTGCCGTGATGGCGGACATGGCCCGGTCCGGCCATGTCGGTCGCCACATAGACGGCCACCGCGATCACCGGGCGGCCAAGCGCGGCAGAAAGCGTGGCCGCGTTCGATATGCCGTTCTGGAAGCTGAGGACGGTCGCGCCGGGCGCAAGATGCGGCAGGATGTCGGCCGCAGCCGCCCGGCTGTCGTCGGACTTGACCGCGACGATGACGATCCCCGCGCCGGCGACGCCGGCCGGATCGGTCGTCGCGCCGACCGGGACCGATACCACGGTGCCGCCCTTTTCCAGGAGCAGCCCGCGCTCCCTGACCGCCGCGACCAGCGCCGGGCGGCCGATCAGCGTGACATCCAGACTGGCGCGGGCCAGTTCGGCGCCGAAGTAGCACCCCACCGCCCCGGCGCCCATCACCGCAATCCTGCCGCCGTCCATGCTGCCCCCGCCACCTGCCTTCGGGAAGGATAGGCGGTGCGCGCGGCAGGGGGAAGGGCGCGGCGGTCAGAGGCGGATCGGCTCCAGCACCTCGGGTTCAAGGAGCGTGATGCCGGGCGGCAGGCCGGCGCGCAGGGCGCCGGTGTCCTGCGCCAGAAGCGGGAAGGTCTTGTAGTGGCAGGGGATCACCCAGCGGAAGCTGAAATACTTGCGCGCCGCCCAGGCCGCGCGTTCCATGTCCATCGTATAGTGGCCGCCGCACGACAGGATGCCGATGTCGGGCTGGTGCAACTCGCCCATCCAGGCCATGTCGGCCATGATGTCGGTATCGCCCGAGACATAGATCGTGTGGCCCTCGCCGGCGATCATGAAGCCCGCGGCCGAACCGGCGGGCATCAGGCCGCCCGCCTTGAAGTCGATCGAGGCGGTGTGGACGGCGTTGACCATGGTTACCTTCGCCCCGCCGAGCGACAGCGTGCCGCCCTTGCCGAAGCCGATCGTCTGCGCGCCCTGCGTGTTCAGCCAGTGCGACACTTCATGGATGCAGGCCACGGGAATCCCCAGGTCTGCCGACAGGCCCGCGGCATCGGCCGCATGGTCGCCGTGGGCATGGGTCAGCAGGATGTGGGTTGCCTCTTTTGTCGCCTCATCCTGTCGCGCCGCGGGAAACATAGGGTTTCCGGTAAACCAGGGGTCGATCAGCAGAACTGCCGACTCGATCTCGATCCGAAAGCCGGAATGGCCAAGCCATGTGATCTGCATGTTTCTCTCCGCGTTGAAAATGTTCGATTTATTGGCCGTCCGGCACAGCGGGCGCCGCAAGGAACGCCCGGCTGCACCCTGTTGCGTGACCCGGTCGGGCCGTCGGGCAGAATGCCGCGCCGGCGCGGTTGTGGCCATACAACTCTTGCGGATGGTCGGCAAATCGCCCACTCAGCCAGCAGGTGGTGCGGGTGCGGAGTGACGGCAGGTGCTGTTCGAGCCGATTGACGCCTATTGCGAGCGGGTGGGCCTGGGCCTGTTCGCCGAGCCGCTGAATGTGGGCGCGTCGATCCTGCTGGTCCTCGCCGGCCACTGGCTCTGGCGCAGCCTGGCCGACCAGCCGCGCTACAACCGGCTGGCGACGCTGGTGGCGCTTGTCGGCGCGACTTCGGCCATCCTGCACCTCTGGCCCAACCGCTTCACCTCGGCGCTGCTTCTGGCCAGCATCGCGGGCTTTGCGCTGCTGTGCCTCTACCGGGTCAATGTCGACCTGCTTGGCCTGTCGCGGCGGCTGTCGCTGGTGGCGACGGGGGTTTTCCTGCCGTTCCTGGTCGGGGCCTTTCCGCTGATGACGCTGTCGACGGGCGCGCTTGGCACGCTGGCACTGGCGCCTTTTCCGGTGCTGATGCTGGGCTATGCGGCGGTCTTCCGGCCGCACAGCCCCGATCTTGCCCGCGCCTTCCTGATGCTGGCGCTGTTGCTGGCGGTGGCGCTGGGCCTGCGGGCGGCCGACGGGGCGATGTGCAGCCGGTGGCCGCAGGGCACGCATTTCCTCTATATCCTGATCGGCGGGCTGACGCTGGTCGGTCTGGTCAGGGTCACCGCGCGCCACGCGCTTGCAGGCGCGGTCGCACGCGGCTAAAGGGGGCGAAACCCTGCGGAGACCCTGATGTCGATCGACACCGATACGGCGCGGAAGGTGGCGAAACTGGCCCGCATCCGCGTTGAGGAAGCCGGCCTGCCGGCCCTTGCGCGCGAACTTTCGGGCATCCTCACCTTCATGGAACAGCTGAACGAAGTGGACGTGGCCGGCATCGAGCCGATGGTCAGCGTCACGCCGATGCGGCTGAAGCGACGCGATGACGTGGTGACCGACGGCGGCATCCAGGATGAGGTGCTGAAGAACGCGCCGCTTGCGCGCGAAGGGTTCTTCGCCGTGCCGAAGGTGGTGGAATGACCGCGAACAGCCTGACGATCGCCGCCGCCCGCGATGCGCTGCGCGGGGGCGAGATTTCCGCCGTCGACCTGACCATGGCCTGCCTGACGGCGATCGACGCCGGCGACGGGCTGAACGCCTTCGTCCACAAGACGCCCGAGATCGCGCTGGAACAGGCGCGCGCCGCCGATGCCCGGCTGCAGACGGGCGATGCGCCGGCGCTGTGCGGCATTCCCCTTGGCATCAAGGACCTCTTCTGCACCAAAGGCGTGCCGTCGCAGGCGGCGTCGAACATCCTGCGCGGGTTCCGGCCGGAATATGAATCGACCGTCACCTCCAGGCTGTTCGGGGCGGGCGCGGTGATGCTGGGCAAGCTGAACATGGACGAATTCGCCATGGGCAGCAGCAACGAAACCTCGTGCTACGGCAATGCGGTGAACCCCTGGCGGCGGGAAGGGTCGAACGTGGCGCTGACGCCGGGCGGGTCTTCGGGCGGTTCGGCCTCGGCCGTGGCCGCCGACCTTTGCCTTGGCGCGACCGGAACCGACACTGGCGGCTCGATCCGCCAGCCGGCGGCCTTCACCGGCATCACCGGCATCAAGCCGACCTATGGCCGGGTCAGCCGCTGGGGCATCGTCGCCTTCGCCTCGTCCCTGGATCAGGCCGGGCCGATGGCGAAATCGGTGCGCGATGCGGCGATCCTGCTGCAGGGCATGGCCGGGCACGACCCGAAGGATTCGACCAGCGCCGAGATCGCGGTGCCGGATTTCGAGGCCGCGCTGACCGGCGATATCCGCGGCAAGGTCATCGGCATCCCGCGCGAATACCGGATGGACGGCATGCCGGCCGAGATCGAGGCGCTTTGGCAGAAGGGCATCGCCATGATGCGCGACGCCGGGGCCGAGATTCGCGACATCAGCCTGCCGTATACGAAATATGCGCTGCCCGCCTATTACGTCATCGCCCCGGCCGAGGCGTCGTCGAACCTCGCCCGCTATGACGGCGTCCGCTACGGCCACCGGGCCAGGCTGGCGCAGGGCGACGGCATCACCGAAATGTATGAAAAGACCCGGGCCGAGGGCTTCGGCAAGGAAGTGCAGCGCCGGGTGATGATCGGCACCTATGTGCTGTCGGCCGGCTTCTACGACGCCTATTACAACCGCGCCCGCAAGGTCCGCGCCCTGATCAAGCGCGATTTCGAACTGGCCTTCGCAGCGGGCGTGGACGCGATCCTGACGCCGGCCACGCCATCGGCCGCCTTCGGTCTGGGCGAGATGGCCGATGCCGATCCGGTGGCGATGTATCTGAACGATGTCTTCACCGTCACGGTGAACCTGGCCGGGCTGCCGGGGATCGCGGTTCCGGTCGGGCTGGACGGGCAGGGGCTGCCGCTTGGCCTGCAGCTGATCGGCCGGCCCTGGGACGAGGCGGGTCTGCTCAATCACGCCTATGTGCTGGAACGGGCGGCCGGCTTTGTGGCCAAGGCGGAAAAATGGTGGTAAGGGCCGGAAAAACGCGCTTTCGCGCGGCAATGATCCGTTGAGGCAGTGATGAAACGCCGTTCCGCCGTCCTTTTCGCCCTTTGCGCCGCGGGCTGCACCCCGCAGGTGCCGGATTCCGCCGCCGGCGTCGGGTTCCAGGACTACAACTCCTACGTCCGCGATGCCTATGCGCCGCCGCCCGCGGCCGCGCCGGTGACGGTCGTGCCGCCGGCCGCGCCTTCGGGCGCGTTCGACCCGGTCGCCGCTGCGGCCGCGATCGACCGGGCGGATGGGGTGACGCCGGCCCCGCTCGCGCCGGCCCCGGTTGCGCCGGTGGCCGCCGCCGCAGCGCCTGCGGCCGCCGCGCCGGTCTACTCGCCGCCCGCCGATGCGTCCGGCGCCCGGCCGCGCGGCAACGCGCCCGCCGGGATCAAGGAAGAATCGGGCGAGATGGCCGGCATCGACCATTCCGGGATTTCCGACGAACAGGATTTCGGTGCCGTCTCGTCACGCGAGTCGATCGAAAGCGACAAGGAACGGATCGAAGAGAACCGCGCGCAGTATGTGGTGGTGCAGCCGAAAGACCTGCCGGTCAGGCCGGGCGATACCGGGCCGAACATCGTGGAATACGCGCTGGCGACCACCAACAACCCCGGCACGCCGCTTTACCACCGCTCGGGCCGCAAGGATTCCACCGCGGCCTGCGCGCGCTACACATCCCCCGACATCGCCCAGCAGGAATTCCTGCAGAAGGGCGGGCCCGACCGCGACCGGATGGGGCTTGACCCCGACGGCGACGGTTTTGCCTGCAGCTGGGATCCCCGGCCGTTCCGCACCGCGCTGCAGTGACCGCCTTCCCGTCGCCGAACTTCGGTGACAGGCGCGGGGGTGTCCGGCCGTCCCTGGTGGTGATCCACTATACCGGCATGGCCAGTTGCGCCGCGGCGCGCGACCGCCTGTGCGACCCCGCGGCCGAGGTCTCGGCCCACTGGCTGATCGACCGTGACGGCCTGACCGAGCAGCTGGTGGACGAGGCCGCCCGCGCCTGGCATGCCGGGGCGGGGGAATGGGGCGGCCTGGGCGACGTGAATTCCCGGTCCATCGGCATCGAGCTGCAGAACACCGGCGCCGAGCCCTTCGCCGAACCGCAGATGGCGGCGCTGGAGGGGCTTCTGGCCGGCATCCTGGCCCGCTGGGATATTCCGCCGCAGGGCGTGATCGGCCATGCCGACATGGCGCCCGACCGCAAGGCCGACCCGGGCCCGCGGTTCGACTGGCGCAGGCTGGCGCGGCAGGGCCTGTCGGTCTGGCCCGGTCCGCGGTCGCCCGGCGACTTCCGCGCCGATCTCGCGCGCTTCGGCTATCCGGCGGCGGCGGAAGCCACGCTGCTGCAGGCCTTCCGCCTGCGGTTCCGCCCCTGGGCGCAGGGCCCCGTCACGCAGGTGGAGGCGGGCCTTGCCGCCGATCTGGCCGCGCGCTTCGGCATTGACGCGGCGCCACCGGGCGCTTAAGTCGCCTGCGCGCGGATGGCTGGATGACCGCGGCCCCGGACCCGTTCCGGGGGCGAGGAAAGTCCGGACTCCATGAAGCAAGGGTGCCGGGTAACGCCCGGCGGGGGCGACCCCAGGGAAAGCGCCACAGAGAAGAGACAGCCCCGGACCTGATCCGGGGTGATGGTGAAACGGTGGGGCAAGAGCCCACCGCGGGACGGGCAACCGGACCGGCACGGCAAGCCCCACCCGGAGCAATGCCGAATAGGGGCCTCGCGCGGGGCTGGTCCCGGACCACGGTCCGGGATACCGCCGCAGGGACGCTTCAGCCCGAGAGGCCCGGGTTGGCAGCTGGACCCCGTCCGCAAGGGCGGGGCGAGAGGAATGGTCATCCAGCCCCGGGTCACGGCCCGGGGTGGACAGAATCCGGCTTACAGGCCATCCGCGCGTTTTCCCCTGCCGGTCCGGTGTTTTCGCCGTTGACTCTGGCCTTCGCGCGCGTAAAAGGCGGGCTTCAAGGATTTTCCGGGGCGACGCGCGTTTCCCCGTGACAGGAGAGACGACTATGGCGAAGCCGACGACGATCAAGATCCGTCTGAACTCGACGGCGGGCACCGGGCACTTCTACGTGACCAAGAAGAACGCCCGCACCATGACCGAGAAGATGGTCGTGAAGAAATACGATCCCGTGAAGCGGGAGCATGTCGAATACAAGGAAGGCAAGATCAAGTAGGATCGCCTTCCGGTTCCGGGTCAGGGCCGCGCCACAGGGCGCGGCCTTTTGCTTTGGCCGGGGCGGCCTAGGCTGCGGGATAGCGCGTGAAGAGGGTCGCGCTGCCGTCGCGCAGGACCAGCAGCACGTCATAGGCGTCGCGCTCGGCCTCGGGGCCCATGCCGGGCGATCCGTAGGGCATTCCCGGCACGGCAAGACCCACCGCGTCGGGGCGTTCGTCCAAGAGCCGACGGATGTCGGCGGCGGGCACGTGACCTTCCAGAACATAGCCGTCAATGGTTGCGGTATGGCAGGATGCCAGTGAATCGGGGATGCCCATTTCGGCCTTGTAGCGGCTCAGGTCGTCGGGCGAGCGCTCTTCGACAGTCGTCGGGAAGTGTTCGGCGCGCAGATGCTCGATCCAGCCGCCGCAACAACCGCAATCGGGATCCTTGACGACATGGATCGCCGGTGTCTCGGCCCCGAGAGGCGAGGCAGCGGCGACCGCGAGAATGGCCAGAACGGTTCGGCGCGAAAGTTGTGCGGTCATGGCAGGTCCAATGGTTTGATGCCGCAGGATAGCAGGAGTCGATCCCGGTTTCAGCCGGGCGGAGTGTCGCGACCCGGAAAGGAAAAACCCGGCCAGAGCAACTGGCCGGGTTTGTCCGTTTCATCCGTCAGGCGCGGCTTATTCCCGGTTGCCCAGGAACTGCAGCAGGAACATGAACAGGTTGATGAAGTCGAGATAGAGGCTCAGCGCGCCCATGATGGCGGCCTTGCCCAGCCATTCCTGATCCATCGCCGCGGCATGCTGGACATAGGTGTTCTTGATGTTCTGCGTGTCCCAGGCGGTCAGGCCGGCGAAGATCAGCACGCCGATCGCCGAGATCGCGAAGGCCAGACCCTCGGACGCGAGGAACCAGTTGACGATCATCGCGACGATCAGGCCGATCAGCCCCATCATCAGGAAGGTGCCCATCGGCGCCAGGTCACGCTTGGTGACATAGCCGTAGATCGAGAGCGACGCGAAGGCGATCGCGGTGATCAGGAAGGTCTGCGCGATCGACGTACCGGTGAAGACCAGGAAGATCGACGACAGCGACAGGCCCATCAGCGCCGCATAGGCGTAGAAGTAAAGCTGCGCGGCCGAGGCCGACAGCCGGTTGATGACAGCACCGAACAGGAAGACCATGGCCAGGGGCGCCAGCATGATCACCCATTTCAGGGGCGAGACGTAGATCGCATAGCCAAGCCCGGTCAGGTATTCGCCCGCGCCGATCTGGTATTCGGTGGGGGTCGAGGTGACGGACAGGCCCGCCAGCGCCCAAGCGGCGGCGCCGGTGATCAGCATGGCTACGGACATCAGCCCGTAGACCTTGTTCATATGGGCTTTCAGCCCTTCGTCGATCTGCGCGCGGGCGCCGACGCCGGCGCTGCGGACCGTATCAAATTGAGCCATCTTCTGCCTCCGATGTTGTCCCTAAGGGCAACGCCGATTTCGGCCGGCGCAACCTCACGCGGAAATATCGGGTCTTCGGCCCGCGTTTTCAAGGATTTCCGTCAGCCAATCCGTGCAGGTTCCGCCCGGCGCGCCGGGCATGCCGGCGCCGGGGCGGCCTGCCAGTGGCCGGGCGCGTCCCAGGCCGGGCGCGACGCCTCGGCCAGGGCGTCGGCGCGGCTGAGGCCGATGTCGGAAAGAAGGTGATCGTCCAGCCGGCGAAGGTGGCTGCGCTGGCGGTGCAGCGCGCCCGCGGCGGCGGCGAAGGCGATCAGGCGGCGGAAGCCGGAAAGGGCGGTCATGTCAGGCTCCTATATGAAGGGTGGTGATGTGACATTTCGCCATCATCATTTCTGTTGATAGATTGCCCGATGCTGTTGCATGATGGAAACGAATGATTGTGACGCCATGAATCAGGATTCGTGATATGCCCCGCAACCTGGACCTCACCTCGATCCGTTCCTTCGTGACCGTGGCCGACGTGGGCGGCGTGACCCGCGCCGCAAGCTTCCTGAACCTGACGCAGTCGGCGGTGTCGATGCAGCTGAAGCGGCTGGAGGAAAGCCTGGGCCAGACCCTGTTCCTGCGCGCGGCCAAGCGGCTGGCGCTGTCGCCCGAGGGCGAGCAGCTGCTGTCCTACGGCCGGCGGATGCTGGCCCTGAACGACGAGGTGCTGTCGCGGTTCAGCAGCGGCGCCTTCGACGGCGAGATCAGGCTGGGCGTGCCGCACGACATCGTCTATCCGGCGATCCCCGGCATCCTGAAGCGGCTGGCGCAGGCCTATCCGCGCGTGCGGGTGAACCTTGTCTCGTCCTTCACCATCCTGCTGAAGCAGGAATTCGCGCGGGGCGAGTTCGACGTGATCGTCACCACCGAGGATGCGCCCGACGCCCGGGCCGAGATTCTGGGCGCCCGCAACATGGTGTGGATCGGCGCGCCCGACGGCACGGCCTGGCAGCGGCGGCCGCTGCGGCTGGGGTTCAAGGACACCTGCATCTTCCGCCCGAGGGCGCAGGACGCGCTGGACGCGGCCGGCATCCCCTGGGAAATGGCCACCGGCGGCGAAAGCGAACAGGCGGTCGAGGCGACGGTCGCCGCCGATCTGGCGATTTCGGTGCGGATGGAGGGCGCCATACCCGCGGGCACCGCGCCGATCACCGGCGACAATGCGCTGCCCCGCCTCGACGACATGAAGATCGCGCTCTACCGCGCCGCCCGCCGCAAGGACGAGGTGGTGGAAACGCTGCTGGCCGAGCTGCGCTGCGCCTACGGCGCCTGCGTCAGATCGTGATGACCACCTTGCCCGTCGCCCTGCGGCTGCGCAGCAGGTCAAGCCCCGCGGGCAGCCGGTCGAAGGGCAGCACATGCGACACATGCGGGCGAAGCCGGCCCGCCTGCCACCAGTCCATCAGCGTGGCAAGGCTGCCGGTCAGCAGGTCGGGCGCAAAGCCGAGATAGCCGCCCCACCAGAAGCCCGTCACGCTGATGTTGCGCACCAGCAGCTGGTTCAGCGGAACCTGCGGCACGTCACCGCCGGCGAAGCCGATGGCCAGCATCCGCCCGCCCGGGCGGGTCGCGCGCATCGCCGCATCGAAGGCCGGGCCGCCGACCGTGTCATAGGTCACGTCCACCCCGCCCAGGGCGCGCAGCGCCTGTTTCAGGTCGGGCGCCTCGCTGTCGATCACCTGGTCCGCGCCGGCCGCGCGGGCGATCTGCGCCTTTTCCGCCCCGCGGACCGAGGCGATGACCCGCGCGCCCAGCAGATGCCCGATCTCGACCGCGGTCAGCCCGACGCCGCCCGCCGCCCCGGTGACGAACAGCGTCTCGCCCCGCTGCAGCCCGGCGGCATGCGTCAGCGCCAGATGCGACGTGCCATAGGCGATCTGGAAGCCGGCGGCGATGTCGAAGGGCATGGAATCGGGCAGCGGCAGCAGGCGGTCCGCCGGCACCGCCGCATATTCGGCAAGGGCGCCGCGGCCGGCATAGGCGGCGACGCGGGTGCCGGGGGCGGGGCCGTCGGTCCCCGGTCCCAGCGCCGCGACAGTGCCGGCCAGTTCCATCCCCGGGACATAGGGCGCCGCGACCCGGTCCTGATACCGGCCCTGCGCCATCAGCAGGTCGGCGAAGTTCAGGCCGGCCGCCGCAACCCGGACCAGCACCTCGCCGGGGCCGGGCACCGGCGGGGGCAGGGTGACACTGACAGGATCAGTGCCGATCTCGTTTACAAGCCAGGCTTGCACGCGCGCGACTCCCGTGGTTGCGTTTGGCGCAACCTAGCCGGGCGCCGCGACCCGGAACAGGGCAAGTTTGCCGGAATCGGCAGTTTTCCCGGTGCGTTTCGCGGAATTGATTGCAAATTGCAACGCACTATGCAATTCGTGCTAAAGGCGAGTCGCTTGCAAGTAGGGCATACCTGAGGGTTAATTGCGGCGGTTGCAGGGAATGATTATACGCTTGGATAATGGCACCTGTCCAAATGTACAGGTTTCTCCACTTGGAATCAGAATTTACCGATTCGTACGGAAATTGCCAAAACTGGCACGAAACATGCTTATTGGTATGTGAGGGGCCCGCGCACTGTTCGCGTTTTTACGGAGTAAAGAATGAAGCATCCTGTTGACGCCCATGTTGGCAAACGTATCCGCCACCGCCGCTGGATGGTGGGCATGACCCAGCAACAACTCGCCGACAAGGTGGGTATCAAGTTCCAGCAGATCCAGAAGTATGAAACCGGCATGAACCGGGTCAGCGCTTCGCGTCTGTGGGACATCGCGGACGCGCTTGGCGTGCAGATCGCCTTCTTCTTCGAGGGCCTTGCGGACCAGGGGCTGATCCCGGTCGGCCAGGGCGACATCATGGCCGACAAGGAAGCGCTGGAACTGGTGCGGTCCTACTACGCCATCCCCGAGGCGCAGCGCCGCCGGCTGTTCGACCTGGCCCGCGTGCTGTCGGACGCCGCCTGATCGCTGCGGCCGCTTGACCGCGCCCCCTGCGAAGGGTAGCGCCGGGCCTGTGCAAACGGCAGGGGGCGGGCATGCGGCTGGAAGCGAACCTCGCGGCGGAGCTTGTGTCCACCGCGCATGAACTGGCGGATGCGGCCCGTGCCGCGACGCTTCTCCACTTCCGCAGGACCGGGCTGACGGCCGAGACGAAAGAGGCCGAACGCTTCGATCCGGTTACCGTGGCCGACCGCCTGGCCGAGGAACGGATGCGCGCGATCCTGACGCGGCGTCGCCCCGAAGACGGCATCCTGGGCGAGGAATTCGGCACCGTCGCCGGCACCAGCGGCCTGACCTGGGTGCTGGACCCGATCGACGGCACCCGCGGCTACCTGTCCGGCACGCCGACCTGGGGGGTGCTGATCGCGGTCGGCGATGCGGCGGGGCCTGTCTACGGCATCATCGACCAGCCCTATATCGGCGAACGCTTCGAAGGCGGGCTTGGCCGCGCCGACGTCACCGGGCCGATGGGCCATGCCGGGCTGAAGACCCGGCCGCCGCGCGCGCTGGCCGAGGCGATCCTGTTTTCCACCTTTCCCGAAGTCGGCACCGCCGCCGAAGGCGCGGCCTTCCGCCGGGTTGCGGGCAAGGCCCGGCTGACGCGCTATGGCACCGATTGCTACGGCTATGCGCTGGTCGCGGCCGGCCAGATCGACCTGGTGGTCGAGGCCGGGCTGCAGGCCTATGACGTGCAGGCGCCGATCGCGGTGATCGAGGCGGCGGGCGGCATCGTCACCGACTGGCAGGGCAGGCCCTGCCCGCAGGGGGGGCAGGTGCTGGCCGCGGCGAATGCCGTCATCCATGCCGAGGCGCTGGCGCTGCTGAACGCCGGCTGACCGCGCCCGCGCCAACGGGATTGAGCGGCGCCCGCCGCTTCGCTAGGCTGTGCCGGCGGTGACCCGAGTCCTTTTCCCTTCTGTCGGCCCGCCGGTTTCGTTCCACCGAAGGGCCAAGGGGGACGACATGCCCAGACTGCTGATCCGCAATGCCGCCGTGGTGGTGACGATGGACGCCGCCCGGACCGAGATCGCCGGGGGCGATGTGCTGGTCGATGGCGGCATCGTCGCCGCCGTGGGGCAGGGGATCGCCGCGCCGGACGGGGCGGCGGTTCTGGATGCGCGCGGCTGTGTGGTGACGCCCGGCCTCGTGAACACCCACCACCATCTGTACCAGACGCTGACCCGGGTGGTGCCGGGCGGGCAGGATGCGCTGCTTTTCGGCTGGCTACGGACGCTATACCCGATCTGGGCGCGCTTCGGGCCGGAAGAGATGTTCACCTCGGCGCAGGTCGGGCTGGCCGAACTGGCGCTGTCGGGCTGCTCGCTGACCTCGGACCACCTCTATCTCTACCCCAACGGCGCGCGGCTTGAGGATACGATCCATGCCGCGGCAGAGGTGGGGCTGCGCTTTCATCCGACGCGCGGCGCCATGTCGATCGGCGAAAGCGCGGGCGGCCTGCCGCCCGATGCGCTGGTCGAGGATGAGGCGGCGATCCTGAGGGACATGGAACGCGTGGTCGATGCCTTCCACGATCCGGCCGAGGGCGCGATGGTCCGTGTCGGGCTGGCCCCCTGTTCGCCGTTCTCGGTCAGCCGCGACCTGATGCGCGAGGCGGCGCTGCTGGCCCGCGACAAGGGAGTGATGCTGCACACCCATCTGGCCGAGAATGACGAGGACATCGCCTATTCGCTGGCGAAGTTCGGCTGCCGGCCGGGCCAGTATGCCGAGGATCTGGGCTGGGTGGGCGCCGATGTCTGGCACGCCCATTGCGTGAAACTGGACGCCGGAGAGATCGGGCTGTTCGCGCGGACGGCCACCGGGGTGGCGCATTGCCCCTGTTCCAACTGCCGGCTGGGCAGCGGCATCGCCCCGGTCCGGGCGATGCGCGACGCAGGCGTGAAGGTCGCCCTTGGGGTGGACGGATCGGCATCTAACGACGCCGGCAACCTTGCCGCCGAGATGCGGATGGCGCTGCTTCTGCAGCGGGTGGCCCGCGGCGCCGATGCGATGGCCGCGCGCGAGGCGCTGGAGATTGCCACGCTGGGGGGCGCGCAGGTTCTGGGCCGCACCGACTGCGGCAGCATCGCGCCGGGCAAGCGCGCCGATCTGGCGATCTGGGACCTGTCGGGGATCGAGGCGGCGGGTGCCTGGGATCCGGTGGCGGCACTGGTCCTCTGCGGCCCGCAGCGGGTGCGCGACCTCTTTGTCGAGGGCAGACCGGTGGTCAGCGGCGGGCAGCTGGTGACGCTGGACCTGCCGACCGTGATCGAACGGCAGTCGCGGCTTGCGCGGGCCCTGGCATGCTAGGGCAGGCCGCCCGGATGCGCCGGGATGTCAGCGCCGCTCGCCCAGCCCGACAAGCCCGGCCAAGAGCAGGACAAGCGCGCCCACGCCCCAGGCCCAGGCGCCCATGCCCATGATCTGCATCGCGGCATTGCCGATCTCGCTCAGGTCATTGGTGGAGGGAACCGGCAGGCCGGTGGAAAGGGCGCCTTCCCGCGCCTGCCAGAAGGCATAGCCGACGGTGCCGACCGCCGTGCCGCCGGCCAGGAACGCCAGCAGGCGCGACGGCAGGCCGACGACCGACCCCAGCACGAACAGCGCGGCAAGCAGGAAACTGGCCAGGAAGGCCAGCAGCAGCGGCGGCGCGCCGGTCACGAAGTCGCGCACGGCATCGACATCGGGGTCCAGCCCGCGCACCAGATCGAACGGGACAAAGCTGACGCCGGTCGCCGCGGCCGACAGCCAGGGCAGGAACAGGCTGACCACCATCGCCGCGGCGGCAAGCAGGGAAAGGGCGCGCATCACATCCTCCGACGCAGGTCTTCACGATCTTGTGACCGGGACGGCTGCCCCGGTCAAGCCGGCGTGTCCCGGGGGCGGAAGGCGGGGAAACCGGACTGTGCGCCCGCATGCCCGCCGTGCCAGGGAAAACGCCACAGGAAAGGAAACCGCTATGCGTGGCATTCTGATGGCTTTTTCGGGGGTTCTCGTTGCTGCCCCGATCTGGGTGACGGCGGCGGCGGCCGGCGCGGCCTTGGGCGAGGTCAGCGGCAACTGGGCCGGCGCATCGGGGCAGGGCTTCGACTTCCGCGCCCTGCTGACCGATGAGGCGGGCGAGGCGCGGCTGCAGATCTGGCAGGGCATGGGCGCGGCCGGCCTTCAGGGCGAACCGCAGTTCGACGTGACCGGCATCGTCTACCGCGACAACATCATTGCCGGCGGCCGCCAGACGCTTGAGCTAGCAGAGACCGCCGACGGGACCGCGCTGCTGATCGTGACCGAGGGGCGGGATGAAATGGGCGAGGTGCGCGAGGTGGTGACGGTGGCCTTCCTCGACAACCAGTTCACCGTCGTCGCCTATGAGATCGGCCTGACCGGATCGCCCGACGGCAACGACTATCGCTGCACCGTCGACCTTGCCGCGGACACCGCCACCGCGCAGGGCAGGACCACGGCCTTGCCCGCCCGCGCCTTCGAGGACGACAACCTTTCGGACTGGGGCCCGGGCGAGGCGTTCTCGCGCGGTTACTGCCCGTCGCCCGAAGCCGGTTGAGGGGCCGGGCGCAAGCGTCTATCACCGGACCATGAGCCATGACTACGCCCGCCAGCGCCGCGAGACATTCGACACCTTCCGCCAGTCCAAGGGCGTGAAGCTGCCCGAACGGGCGGTGGTGGAATATGCGTTCTTCATCGAGGAGAACGATGCCGACTGGGCGGCCCTGGAACGCGCGCTGAGGGCGCGGGGGTTCCGCACCCGCCGGCTGAAGGATGGCGAGACGCTGGTCGCCGCCACCGGGCCGATCGCGGTGACGGCCGAGGAAATCTGGCGCTGGGAAGAACTGGCGACCGGGATCGCGCTGGCCCATGACTTCTATCCCGACGGCTGGGAACTGGATACCTGAGCGCCGCATCACGCCGGGCAGCGGCGATTCCGGCGCGTCCTTGCCAGTCGGGCCGGGGCCCGCGGGCGGATTCCCGCCGGCCCGGGACGCGGTCGCTTGCCATGCTGCAGGCGCATCGCCGAAGGTCGCCCCGAAAACGAACATCTGGGGGACAGATGCAATCGAACCGCACCGGCGCCGTTGCGCTGCGATTTGCCCTTGTCTGTGCGATGGGGCTGGGCCTCGGGGCCTGCGCCTCGCCGACCCTTTCCACCAAGACCGCGCCCGAAGGGATTGATCCGGTCCGCAGCGCCCAGGCGGTTGCCGAAGCGCAGGCCAAGCGCGCCCGGGGCGAACGGGTCTGGTGCGTGCCCTTCGCCCGGACGCTGAGCGGGGTTGAAATCCGCGGCAATGCCGGCACCTGGTGGAACGCGGCCAAGGGCGTCTACGAACGCGGGCAGGAGCCCGAGGTCGGCGCCGTGATGGCCTTCAGTTCCACCCGCAAGATGCCGATGGGCCATGTCGCCGTCGTGTCCGAAGTCGTCTCGCCGCGCGAGGTGCTGATCGACCACGCCAACTGGAAGCGCAACCAGGTGTCGCTGAAGATGGCGGTTGTCGATGTCTCGGACAGCAACGACTGGTCGAAGGTGCGGGTCGAATATTCGGATGACAGCTTTGGCCGCGTCTATCCGGTGGCCGGGTTCATCTACCCCGACCCGCCGGCCGAAGACGGGATCGCCGGGTCCGCCACCGCCTCGACCGGGCGCTAGAGCCTGTCCGACAAAAGTGGAATCCGGTTTTGTCGAAAGACAGGCGACCACTGTAGAGCTGGAGCCCGTCCGATGCTTCTATCTGCATCGGACAGGCGCTAGCGGCTGACGGGCGCGCCGGCAACCCAGGTTGCGCGGATCGCCCGGTCATCGCCCATCATGATCGTCGGGAACAGCTGCTGCCAGATGGTTTCGGCGCGCCGCGTGGCCTGTTCGATCGCATGGGTCGAGGCGAGGTCGACCACCACCAGATCGGCCTCCATCCCCGGGGCGATGTTGCCGATCCGGCCTTCGGCATGCAGCGCCCGGGCCGAGCCCTGGGTCGCCAGCCACCAGAGCTGCGCCGGATGCAGCGACATGCCGCGCAGCTGCGCCACCTCATAGGCCGCGGCCATGGTGCGCAGCATGGAAAAGCTGGAGCCGCCGCCGGTATCCGTCGCCAGCCCGACCCGCAGCTTCCTGGCCAGACCCATGTCGAACAGACCCGAGCCGATGAAGGTGTTCGAGGTCGGGCAGTGGATCAGGCTGGCCCCCGCCTCGACCAGCCGGTCCTTTTCCCGCGCGGTCAGGTGGATGGCATGGCCGTAAAGCGCGCCTTCGCGCAGCAGGCCCTGGGTTTCGTAGGTATCCAGATAGTCGCGCGCCTGCGGGTGCAGTGCATGCACCCAGTCGATTTCATCCGTCTGCTCGGACAGATGGGTCTGCATCAGGCAATCGGGAAACTCGCGCCAGAGCTGCCCCAGCGCCGCAAGCTGTTCCGGCGTCGAGGTGGGCGAGAAGCGGGGGGTGATGACATAGGAAAGCCGGCCGGTGCCATGCCATTTCTGCAAGAGCCGCCGGCTGTCGTCATAGGCGGATTGCGCCGTATCCAGAAGGCCGGGCGGCGCATTGCGGTCCATGCAGGTTTTTCCTGCGTAAATCCGCATGTTGCGCGATCTTGCTTCAGCAAAGATGGCATCGACGCTGGCCGGATGGATCGTGGCGTAGGAACAGACCGTGGTCGTGCCATTCGCCAGAACGATGTCGAGGTAGCGCGCCGCGATTTCTGCCGCATAAGCCGGATCGGCAAAGCGCATCTCCTCGGGGAAGGTGTAGAGGTTCAGCCAGTCGATCAGCCGCTTGCCCCAGGAGGCGATCATCGCCGTCTGCGGATAGTGGACATGCGCGTCGATGAACCCGGCCGAGATCAGGCAGCGGCCGTAGTCATGCAGATGCACCTGCGGATGGGCGGCCCGCAGCGCCGCCGCCTCGCCCACGGCCGTGATGCGCCCGGCCTCGACCAGAACCGCGCCCTGCGGCAGGTGGCGTGCGGCCGCCTCGCCCTCGGTGAACGGATCGCCCGCGTAGCCCAGCACCTGTCCCAGGATCAGATCGGCCATTCCACATCCTTCCGCGCCAACCGCATCAGCATAAGCCGTCGCGCGGGAAAGGGAATCCGCCGCTTTCCCCTGTTTCGCAGAAACTGCTTTCGCTAAGGTCGCCGCAATCGAAGGGGACGGGCGTGAAGGAAACCGATGCGCAGCGCGACGAGGAAGCCGTCGCGATGGAAAGGCTTGATGCGGTTCTGGCCGCCGTCGCGGCGCGCGATGCCGCCACGCTTGATTCGCTGCTTGATCCCCTGCACGCGGCCGACATCGCCGACCTTCTGGAACAGATTTCCGCGAACGACCGGGGCGATCTGCTGGCGCTGTGGCACGGCGGCATCGACGGCGAGGTTCTGTCCGAGATCGACGATTCGATCCGGGAAGAGGTGATCGAGGCGCTGCCCGAAGAGGTGGTGGCCGAAGCCGTCCGCGAACTGGACACCGACGATGTCGTCGACATCCTGGAAGACCTGGACGAACCGGCGCAGGAGAAGATCCTTGGCGCGCTGGAAGACGCCGACCGGGTGGCCGTCGAACAGGCGCTGTCCTACCCGGAATATTCCGCCGGCCGGCTGATGCAGCGCGAGACGGTGGTCGCCCCCGAACACTGGACGGTCGGCGATGCGATCGACTTCCTGCGTGCCGCCGAATGGCTGCCCGACCAGTTCTATCACGTCATCCTGACCGATCCGCGGATGCGGCCGACCGGCTATGTCACGCTGGGCCGGGTGCTGTCCTCGGCCCGCGACGTGCGGCTGAAGGACATTGTCGAGGACAGTTTCCGCACCGTCGCCGCCACCGACCCCGAGGCCGACGTGGCCTATATCTTCAACCAGTATCACCTGATTTCCTGCCCGGTGGTCGACGAGAACGGCCGGCTGGCCGGCGTCATCACCATCGACGACGCGATGAACGTGCTGGACGAGGAACACCAGGAAGACATGCTGCGCCTTGCCGGCGTCGGCGACGAAAGCTCGATCGCCGATGGCGTGATCGACACGGTGAAAAGCCGCATCCCCTGGCTTCTGGTCAACCTCTTCACCGCCAATATCGCCGCCTTCGTCATCAGCCGGTTCGAGCACACGATCGGCGCCATCGTCGCGCTGGCCGCCCTGATGCCGATCATCGCCTCGATGGGGGGCAATGCGGGGACGCAAAGCCTGACCGTGGCGGTGCGGGCGCTGGCGACGCGCGACCTGACCGGCGCCAATGCCATGCGCGTGGTGCGGCGCGAGGCGCTGGTCGGGCTGATCAATGGCGCGGCCTTCGCGGTGCTGATGGGGCTGGTCGGCTGGCTGGTGCTGGCGATGCCGATGCTGGGCCTTGTGCTGGCGCTGGCCATGGTGATCAACCTGATCGTCGCGGCGCTGGCGGGCATTCTGGTGCCGCTGGGGCTGGACCGGCTGGGTTTCGACCCGGCGCTCGCCTCGGGCACCTTTGTCACCACGGTCACCGATGTGGTCGGCTTCTTCGCCTTCCTCGGGCTGGCGACGCTGGTGCTGCTATGACCGATCTTTCCGCCGTCAAGGCAGACGCCCGGACCCGCGCCTTCGCCGCCCGCAAGGCGGCACATGCGAAAGGGCAGGGGCAGGCGGCTGAAATCCTTGCCGATTTCCTGGCGCGGCATGCCGCGCGGCCGCTGGCCGGCTACATGCCGATGCGGACCGAGATCGACCCGCTGCCCGCGATGGCGGCGCATCAGGGCCCGGTCGCGGTGCCGGTCATCCAGGGCGCCGGCCTGCCCCTGCGCTTTCGCGAATGGACGCTGGGCTGCGCGCTGGTCGAAGGCCCGTTCCGCGCCATGGTGCCGGCCGAAGGCGCCTGGGTCGAGCCCGAGCTGCTGATCGTGCCGCTGGTTGCCTTCGATGCGCGCGGCTTCCGGCTGGGCTATGGCGGCGGCTTCTACGACCGGACGCTGCAGGGCCTGCGCGCGCGGCATCCGGTGCTGGCGGTGGGATTTGCCTTCGCGGCGCAGGAGGTGGACACTGTGCCGGTCGAGGCGACGGACCAGCGGCTTGATGCGATCGTGACCGAGACCGGCGTGCGGGAGTTTGGCTGATGCGTGTTGCGGTTTCCCTGATGGCGGGAATGACGGCGCTCTGGCTGGCCGGCGCGGCCGGTGCCGGTTGCTTCGCCGCCGATGAACTGCCGGCGCGCGCGATCTATGATGGCGGCAGCGTGCTGGAATATCTGGGCCGCGAAGGCGATGTGCTGACCTACCGCAGCGGCAAGACCACCTCGCGGATGAAGGACGGGCTTTGGCCGCTTGACCACAAGGGCGAAGGATTCTCGGCCGAATACGACTGGGAAACCGAACTGCCCGGCCTTGCCGCGGTGATTGCGGCAGGCGGCAAGGCGCGGGTCGAGGGCCGGATGAAGCAGGGCAAGGGCGACTGGGTGCCCGTCGCGGCCGAGGTCGAAATCCTGGGCGAGAAATCCGTCGACTGGGAAGATTGCCGCTACAAGGCGATCGAGTTCCGCAAGACGATCCATGCCGACGGCAAGAAGGTTTCCGAAGGCGTGATGCTTTATGCCCCCGACGCGATGATCTCCTTCCGCAGCGATTCGGTCGACGTGGCGACGGGCGCGATCTTTTCGCATGCGCTGGTGGAACTGGAATAGCCGGGCATCGCCTGGCCGCTGTGTCATGGCCGCGGGCGGAAATGACGAAAGTTTCATCCGCGGGCGGGATTTTCCGGCTAGTCTGGCCGCCGAACCAGGGGAGTTGCCCATGATCCGTAGCAGCCTGTCCGTCCTAGCCCTTTCCGTCGCCCCGGCCTTCGCCGCCTGTCCCGAGATGCCGGCGAAACTGACTTACAATTCCGGCGCCGTGGTCGAGGTCATCAGCCGCGACGCCGACCGGATCGTCTATCGCCAGACGCTCGCCGAGAACGGCAGGGTCGTGGAAATGACGGTGCAGGCCGGCATCTACACGATCACCGCGCTGCGCGACGGCGAAGGCGCGGTTTTCGACTGGAAGGCGGCGCTGCCGACGGTGGCCGAACTGGTGCCGGGCGCAAGCTTCCGGTCGGAGGCGATCCTGACGACGCCGGGCTTCATGCCGCCGCGCCCCTTCACCGCCGAGGTCGAGGTGATCGGCCCCGAGGAGGTGACCGTCGCCGGCTGCACCTATCCGGCGCTGAAGGTGGTGGTCAGGAACAACGAGGGCGGCAAGGCGCTGGGCGACAATACCAAGTGGATTCACCTGCCCACGCTGCTGACCCTGAAAAGCGAGATCGCCGAAGGCACGGATGTGCGGGCGCAGGAAGCGGTGGTGATCGAATGATACGGGCTGCCGCAGTTGCGCTTTTTCTTGCCGCCTCGGCCGTCGCGGCCAGCGCGGCCTGTGTCGAGGGCCCGATCAGCGCCCTGACGATGAAGGACGGGGCAACGGCGCGGGTCGTGTCGCGCAAGGGCCAGAAGATCGTCCTTGAACACAACGCCATGGCCGAAACCTGGCGGCAGGAGCTGTGGCTGGGCGTGTTCCCGGTGTGGACGCTGCTGCCCGAGGGGCGCATCACCTGGCGGTATGACATGTCGCTGCCGAAGATCGGCGCCTTCAAGCCCGGGGCAACCATCGTCCAGACCGGCCGGATGATCCAGCCCAACGGCCAGACCGAGGACATTTCGACCGAAGTCACGGTCGAGCGCGAGGCGATCAACAAGATCGGCGGCTGCAAGTATCGCGTCCTGCGGCTGATGGTCCGGCAGACGGTTGAGGGCAGGCTTGTCTCGATCGCCCAGCAGGACCTGCATCTGCCGTCGCTTCTGGTGCTGCATATCGTCAACATCGACCCCAGGACCGGCAAGCGCCAGCCCGACCTGGTGGCGCGGGTCGAATAGGCGCGCCGCGCCGACCTATTGGGCTATGGCTTCCTGACGGACGAACATGTTGCCCCAGGCGCGGTCGATCAGGTCGGGGGTCATCTGGTAGGGGATGCCCTCGAATTCGCACATGGCGATCATCTGGTCGATCAGGAAGGTCGGCTGGTAGTTCGCATAGTTGTTGTCGATCGTCGGGAAGCGGACCTTCAGAAGGTGCATCAGCGCCTTTTCGTCGAGCGGCATGTTCTTCTTCCGCGCGACCATGGCAAAGATTTTCAGGAAGTTGGCCTGATCCGGCCCGTCGATCTTGATCTTGAAGAATATCCGGCGCAGCGCGGCGCCGTCGAAAATCTCGTTCGGGTGGAAGTTGGTCGAGAAGATCACCAGCGTGTCGAAGGGCACGGTGAATTTCTCGCCCGATTGCAGCGCCAGGATGTCGCGGGATTCCTCCAGCGGCACGATCCAGCGGTTGACGATCTTCTGCGGTGGCTCCTGCTGCCGGCCAAGGTCGTCGATGATGAAGATGCCGCCGGTCGCCTTCAGCTGCAGCGGCGCCTGATAGGTGCGCGCCGTGGGGTTGTAGGCAAGGTCGAGCATGTCGAGCGACAATTCGCCCCCGGTGATGACCGAGGGGCGTTCGCAGAACACATAGCGGTTGTCGAAGCGGTTCGACGTGCGGCGAAGCGAATTCGGATCGTCGACCGCGGCTTCGGCCGCGGCATGGACGATCGGGTCATAGACGCTGATGATCTGGCCGGAATATTCGATGGCGCGCGGCACATAGACCTTGTCGCCGATGGCGGCGCGGATGCCGTGCGAGATACTGGATTTGCCGTTGCCGGGCGGGCCATACATCAGGATCGACCGGCCCGAGGTGACGGCGGGGCCAAGGTTCGAGATCAGGTCCGGCGGCAGGATCAGGTGGCCCATGCCCGACAGAAGCTGTTCGCGCGACAGCTTGATGTTGCGGATCGACTGGCGCTTGATCTGCTGGGCATACTGGTCCAGCGGCACCGGGCAGGCGCCGTAATATTCCGACTGGCTGAGCGCGTCGAGCGCGCGGGATTTGCCGGCATCGGTCAGCTGATAGCCCATCTCGTTGCCGGCGTTCGCATGCAGCGTGCCCGTCGCTTCCAGCAGGCGCTGGCTGCGGGCAAGGTCGACCAGTTCCTGCGTCAGCGGCACCGAAAGGCAGATCGACCGCGAGATCGCCGAGACCAGATCAAGGTTGGTGCGGAACATCGTCTTCAGAAGCAGGTCGCGCAGGATCACCGTGTTGATCCCGGTTTCGGCCAGCGTGCGCGGGCTGGCAGGCGGTTGCACGCCCGATGTGGTCGCTGCCGCCGGATTGACCTGAACGTTCATGCTTGCCCCTCTCGCCACGCGGCAGCAGGACTGCCCCATGCGGGTTCTGGCCGATGATCGTGTCAGCCGTGGGGCAGGAAGGCGGCGAGAAGGTAGAAGAGCACCATGCCGGAAAGCGCAAGCCCCATCGGGAACTTGTTCGAGGTCCAGCTGAGCCAGTCGGGGGCGGCGGCACGGAAGGCGGGAACCCGCTTCATCAGCCGGTGCGCGACAAGCGCCGCAATGGAACAGGCGGCGTAAAGCGCCAGGATCAGCCGCAGGTCGCCGCCGGTGAAGGCTGGCGCCATCGCCGCGGCGAACTTGGCGTCGCCCGCGCCGAAAAGGCCCGCCGCATTGCCGACAAAGCCGATGACCAGGACGATCCCCATCAGCGCAAAGCCCCAGAGCCAGAGGTTCAGCGGCACCGCCAGCCAGCCGACGAGCGGCCAGACCGCCGCCATGGCAAGGACGGCCTTGTTCGGGATTTTCATCACCTTCATGTCCGACCAGGCGACCCAGATCGCGATCGGCAGGACAAAGGGCAGAAGCACCAGCGCCTGCCGGACGGTGGGAAGGACGAATTCCATCGCGTCAGTTGGTGACGTTGGCGTCCAGCGCCGCAAGGCTGCGGGCGGCGGCCTCGAAATGCTGCGGATGGGTGTCGATCGCCTGTTGCAGAAGCCCCTTGCCGACCGAGACATCGCCCTGCTTGATCGCCGCAAGCGCCGTCGTGTAGATCAGTTCGGCCCGTTCGGTCTGGGTCATCTCGACCACCGGCAGGTCATACTTGCGCTGCGCCGCGCGGGCCATGACCAGGTTGTTCTTGGCGGTGAACATGCGGGGGTCGTATTTCAGCGCCTCGATGAACAGCTTCTCGGCCCCGCCGTAGTCCTGCCGGGTCATCTTCGAGAAGCCCCAGTTGTTCAGGACGCCGGCCGGCTTGGTCGTCAGCCCGGCGGCGATTTCATAGAAACTGTCGGCCTTCTTCCAGTTCTTGTCGCTGTCGGCGATCATCGCCTCAAGCCGGTAGCGGTCATAGGTTTCATGCGTCGGCGGGATGGTGTTCAGCGTCGCCTTGGCCTTGTCCCAGAGGTTCGCCCTGATCTGGGCGTCGGCCAGCATGACCTTGTCTTCCTCGGTGCCCTCGGGCCGCGCGACGATTTCCTCCCAGACCTTCGTCGCCTCGACCGGCTTGTTCGCCCGCACCAGCGACTTCGCCAGTCCGCGCATCAGATCGACCCGGCCGGGGTCTTTCGCCAGCGCGCCCTGGAAGTAGGACACCGCCTCGTTCGGGTCGCCGACCGTCAGCATGATGTCGTTCAGGTTCGACTCGTCGATGACGTTCACGTCCTTCATGGCGCGCTGGACTTCGGCATCCGAAGTCTTGTCGCTGCAACCGGCAAGGACCGCCGAGCCTGCAAGGCACAGCGCAAGGAAAGCAGGGTGGCGCATTTTGCGTCCTTTTCGTTGACTGCCCGTCTGTCGTCTCTGGCCGCTGGTTCCGGCCCTGTCGTTGGTCTTCGGCGCCCGTCCGGCCCTAAAGCTGGGTCAGCAGGACGTAGCGCCCCTTCTCCCGCCGGACGAGTTGAAAATCGCCGGTTTCTTCTGAAGCGTCATCATAGACCTGGGTTTCGGTCCGCGCGATGGCGAGTTTCAGATTTTCGCGGATCGAGTCCGTTTGGCCACTGTCGAGCGCATAGGCCTGCTGGAAGACGACCCGCGCCTCGCCCAGCTTGCCGCGTTCCATCAGGACGACGCCAAGGTTGTTCAGCGCCGGCACGAAGGTCGGGTCCATCTCAAGCGCGCGGCGGAGGATCTGTTCGGCCTGGCCCAGCCGGCCCAGTGCAAGGTTGGCCGATCCCACCGCCGAAAGCGTGTCGACCGACACCCCCTGTTCGGCCGCGGCCCGGTAATAGGCCTTGAGCGCAAGCTCCGGCTCGTTCGCCTCCATCAGCCGGTGGCCGACGACCAGCCCGTCAACCGCCTCGGCCCGGGGATCGACGCCGTAGGGCGCGTTCCTGGAAACACCCGGGCCGCCGGTGTTGCCACAGGCGGCCAGCAGGATTGCGATCGTCAGCGTTATGCCTGTTCTTGTCACTCTGCCCTCACGGGCCGCCCATCTCTCCCAGCATCGTGGCGATGCCGTAGACCGAAGGCCCGATGAGGATGATCATCAGTGGCGGCACGGTGAAAAGCATTGTGCCAAGGGTCAGCTTCGTCGGCAAGATGTTTGCCTTTTCCTCGGCCCGCATGACGCGTTTGTCGCGCATGTCGGCGGAATAGACACGCAGCGCCTCGGCGATCGAGGTGCCGAAGGTGGCGGACTGCACGAGCGTCGTCACGAAGCTGGCCACGTCGGGCACGCCGACCCGGTCGGCCATGTCCTTCAGGACCTGGACGCGTTCCTTGCCGGCCTTCACCTCATGCGCGACCATCTCGAATTCGTCGGCAAGGGCGGGGTAGCCCGCGCGGCTTTCGGTGCCGACGCGGATGATCGCCTGGTCAAGCGACTGGCCGGCCTCGACGCAGACCAGCATCATGTCCAGCGCATCGGGGAAGCCCTGGATGATCTCGGTCTCGCGCTTCTGGACGCGCTTGTTGATCCAGTATTGCGGCAGGTAATAGCCGGCGGCGGCTGGGAAAAGCGTGTAAAGCATCATCTGCTGCGTCGTCAGTTCGGACGTGGACGACTGGATCAGCGCATAGATCAGGCCCAGCGCCAGCGCGCCGACGCCAAGCACCATCTTGGCCGCATGGAAGACCCGCACGGCGCCCTTTTCGGGATAGCCCGCGCGCAGAAGCTTCATCCGGATCGACGAAAGCTCTTCCGCCTTCTTCGGTTCAAGGAAATGGGCGAATTTCTCAAGCTTCTCGGCATTGCCGCCGCCGCGCCGCAGCTTCTTGTCGACCTTGACCGACTTCGGCTGCGCCTCGGCCTTGAGTTCGGCAAACCGGTCGCGCTGCTTCTTCAGCACCGTCGGCAGGGCGATCAGGATCAGCAGGACGCCCAGCATGCCGACCGCGATCAGCGGGCCCAGCGGGCCCATCGCATCGGTCAACATCTGGTTGATGGTGCTAAGCATGGCGGCCCCCCTCAGACCTTGATGTTGACCATGATCTTCATGAAGATCACGTTGATGATCAGGAAGGCGAAGACCACCAGCGCGGCCGGGATGAAGGCGGCGGTTTCTTTCACCTCGTCATAATAGTCGGGCTGGATCACCTGGATCATGATCAGGGCGACGATCGGGAAGCCCGACAGGAACATGCCCGACCATTTCGCCTCGGCCGTGATGGCGCGGACGCGGCGGAAAAGCTTGAACCGGGCGCGGATCACCTTGGCCAGCCCTTCGAGGATTTCGGCAAGGTTGCCGCCCGAGGTCTGCTGGATCGACACGGCGACGGCAAGGAAGCGCAGGTCCTGGCTGTCCATCCGTTCGGCGAATGCCTTCAGGCTTTCGGCGATGTCGCGGCCATAGGCGGCCTCGTCGGCGATGATGCCGAATTCCGACCCCAGCGGATCGGGGATTTCCCTGGCGACGATGCCGATCGCGCTGCTGAACGGGTGGCCGACGCGCAACGACCGCACCATCAGTTCGACCGCATCGGGAAGCTGTTCTTCCAGCAGCGACATGCGGGTCTTGGCCTTCTTGTTGACCCAGAAGTAGACGCCGCCCACGCCCATCACCACGGCCAGAACCGCGCGCACCGCCAGTTCCGCTGCTGTCCCCACGGTCAGGGCAAGGAACGAGAAGACCGAAAGCCCCGCCATGATCCCGATCAGCTGCAGCGGCGAGAAGGCGATGTTCGCGCGCTGCGCCTTCTTGGCCAGGATCGAGTAGAGCGGGATCGACCGGGAAGACATGTGCTGGTTCATCTCCTTGCGGAGCTGCTCCAGCACCTGTTCGCGGTTGCCGTTCTTTTCCAGCAGCGTCAGCCGGCGCGAGATGCGGCTGTTCAGGCTGATCGACTTGCCGAAGACGGTCAGGTAGATCCCTTCGACCAGGACCACCACCGCCACGAAGATCATGATGTAGATCAGGGGCGCGGCCGAGATTTCCATGATGTCAATACCTTAGACGATGGGTTCGTAGATCGACGCCGGCAGGTCGAAGCCCCACTGGCGGAAACGGTCGGAATAGGCGGAACGGATGCCGGTCGCGTTGAAACGGCCGATGATCTTGCCCGAAGGCTCGATCCCCAGGCGTTCGTAGCGGAACACCTCCTGCATCGAGATCACCTCGCCTTCCATGCCGGTGATCTCGGTCACGCTGACCATGCGGCGCGAGCCGTCCTGCAGGCGGCTGGCCTGCACGATCAGGTTGACGGCCGAGGCAATCTGGCTGCGCACGGCCTTCAGGGGCATTTCGATCCCGGCCATGGCGACCATGTTTTCCAGACGGCTGATGCCGTCGCGCGGGTTGTTGGCGTGGATCGTGGTCATCGAACCGTCGTGGCCGGTGTTCATCGCCTGCAGCATGTCGATGACTTCCTCGCCGCGGGTTTCGCCGACGATGATCCGGTCCGGGCGCATCCGCAGGGCGTTCCGCAGACAGTCGCGCTGGGTGACAGCACCCTTGCCTTCGACGTTCGGCGGGCGGCTTTCCATCCGGCCGACGTGAACCTGCTGCAGCTGAAGTTCCGCCGTATCCTCGATCGTCAGCACCCGTTCGGTGTTGTCGATGAACGAGGAAAGCGCGTTCAGCGTGGTGGTCTTGCCCGAACCCGTGCCGCCCGAGACGATGACGTTCAGCCGGCAGCTGACCGCGGCCTGCAGATAGGCGGCCATCTCCTCGGTGAAGGCGCCGAAGCGCACCAGATCGGTGATCTTCAGCTTTTCCTTCTTGAATTTCCGGATCGAAACCAGCGACCCGTCCACCGCCACCGGCGGCACCATGCAGTTGAAGCGCGACCCGTCGGCAAGGCGGGCGTCGCAATAGGGGTTCGATTCATCGACGCGCCGGCCCACGGCCGACACGATCTTGTCGATGATGCGCATCAGGTGGCGTTCGTCGCGGAACACCACGTCGGAAAGCTCCAGCTTGCCGGCGCGTTCGACGAAGACGCGGAAGGGGCCGTTCACCAGGATGTCGTTGACCGTTTCATCCTTCAAGAGCGGTTCCAGCGGGCCAAGGCCCATCACCTCGTCATAAAGCTCCTGCACCAGGGTGGCGCGGTCGTCCTTGTTCAAGGGCACCGAGATTTCGTCCAGCGCCTCGGCCGTCAGGGCGGAAATCTCGGTCTTCAGGCTGGATTCCGAGGCGTGTTCAAGGGCCGCAAGGTTCAGCGTTTCCAGGAGGCGCTTGTGGATGTCGAGCTTCAGCTCCATCATCCGTTCCTTGCGCTTCTTCTCCTTGTCGGCGGCGACGGCCTCTGCCGGAGAGCGGGTCGGAACCGGCTGGCCCGACGGGCGCAGCGCCACCGCCGGCTGTTTCTGGGCCGGCTGCGCGGGGGCGGCCCCCGCGGCCGGGGCGGCCGGGCGCGGGGCGGGGCCGGAATCCTTCTTGAAGCGGCTGAACACGATCAATCCCCCGAAAAGTTACGCCTTGCCGGCTTCTGCGGCCCTGTTCAGGTCGTGAAGCGACTTGGCCAGTTTCTGAAGTTCCTTGCGCAGCGGGTTCTTCGGCGCGCTTTCGGCCAAGGGCAGGCCGTGGTCGTTCGCCTGGGTCACCTGGCCGCCGCCGTCGGGAAGCTGCACCTCGATGTCGATGTCCAGGCTTTCCGCCATCCGCTTGACGCGGCTTTTCGCCGAAAGATCGGTGAAGCGCGGCGCGCGGTTCAGCACGTAGCGCAGCTTTTCATGCGGCAGCGCCTCGGCCTTCAGCGCGCGGATGAAGCGCAGGATGTTCTGTGCCGAGCGCAGGTCAAGGTCGAGAAGCCCGAAATAGACATGGGCGCGGGTCAGGATCGCCTCGGTCCAGGAGACGACGGTCGAGGGCATGTCGACGACGACGAAATCGAAGTTCGACAGCGCGAGGTCGATCAGCCGGCCAACGTCATCGGGCGCGATGATGTCGAGCGGCAGCATGTCGGCCGGCGCGGTGAAGACGAAAAGCCGGTCGTTGAACGTCTGCATCGACTTGATGAAACTGTCGACGTCCTGCGCGCCCGGGTCGGTCAGCACCTCGAAGATGGCCTCCTTGCGGGGCAGGTCGAGATAGGTCGCGATCGAGCCATACTGGAAGTCGAGGTCGATCAGGCAGACACGCGGCGGATCGGACTTGTCGACCGTCGCCAGTTCCCAGGCAAGGTTTGCCGCGAAGGTCGAGGCGCCGGTGCCGCCGGCCATGCCATGCACGGGCAGAAGGACGCCCTGCTTGTCGCCCTTGCTGCTGAATGTCGGGGCAGGGGCCTCGACCGCGGCGGGTGCCGGCGCCGGGGCGGGGGCGGGGCGGCGGATACGCTCGACCGCGTCATGCAGCGCGCCTTCGGGAAGCGGGTAGGGCACGAAATCGTCGGCCCCGAGGCGCATCAGCTGATGCAGCGCCATCGGGCTGATCTCGCGGGCGACCAGGATGACACGCACGCTGCGCGCCTTGGCCGACCGGATCAGGCCCGAGATGCGGGTCAGGTCGCCTTCGTCCTCGGCATCGACGGCGACGGCGACGAACTCCAGCGCGGATGAATCTGGCTGATCCAGGAAGACCTCGGCATCTTCGAAGCTGAGATCGCCCCAGCCCTCGCCAAGCTCGGCCTCCATGTCGTCGATCAGCATCTCGAAATTCTGCACGTCGCGCGAAACCGTGCACGCCACGATGGGCGCCGGGTCCGGCTGCAGGGTCGCCACGCTCGTCATAAGCCACTCGTCCTTTCATGACGGTGCCGCAAGGCGTTGATCTGCCACGCGATTGTGGCAGGTTTTCGTCAAGCCCCGGACACCGGGCGCACCAAACCGGAACTTGGGCGCAACCGTTCCCATTGTGTGCAAGGTGCTGGCCGAAATTGGCGAGATTGGGGCTGAAACTGAATTAATCCGTGGATTCTTGGCGTCGCCGGCCGGCAGGCAAGGGGCAGGGGACGCGGCGTTTTTCCGGTGGCCGAATGTAGAAGGCCGGGCGTCTGCCCGGCCTTCTGCTGTCCTGTCCGCGGGCCGATCAGTCGCCCGACGGGTTGGTCTGCGTCACGACCAGCGTGTTCGACGGGTGCGGCCGCGCGGCAAGGCCCGGCGCGCCCTCGACCCCGGTCGAGTAGGTCCGCCAGACCACTGCGGCATACTTGCCGTTCAGGATCAGCGGGTGGTTCTTCACGAAGCCCGAAACCTCGGTCACCGTGCGGCGGTTGCGTTCTTCCGGCGCGCTGGTCTGGATGATCGGCCGGGTCTTGCCATAGCTGACCACCGCCTCGAGCCGCGAGCGCGAGATGCCCTGCGCGACCAGGAAGTTGACCACCGCCTTGGCCCGGCGCAGGCCGAGGTTGTAGTTGTAGCCCTGGCTTCCGACCAGGTCGGTGTGGCCGAAGACCTTGAAGCGGACTTCGGGGAACTGCTTGATGAAGTTCGCCTGTTTCAGCAGGATCGCCTGCGCTTCGGGGGTGATCTCGGCGCGGTCGAAGGCGAAATTCACCGTGTCGGGCACTTCGGCCGCGAAGCGCTGGGCCAGTGCCACGGTGTATTCCATCTCTCCGGTCTGGAGGAGGGTGTTCTGCATCGTCGCGTTGCCGAACTGGCCCTTGTCCACCTCGGACCCCAGCTCCTTGTCGAAGCTGGTCGTGTATTCGCCGCAGCCCGCCAGCGCGATCGCGCAGGTCGTTGCCAGAAGCAGTCCTGTCTTGCGATGCATCGCCTTACTCCATCACATAGCCGTAGGAGGACGAGAAGTCCTGCCGGGCGACTTCGCCCGCAGCACCCTTGGGGTTCTTCGCGACATCGCCGAACAGGAACAGTTCGCGTTCCGTCGGAATGCGGACCCGGTCGGTCGGCAGCGCCAGCGCCTCGCCCTGGACCGGCGTCACCAGATGCGGCGTCACGATGATCACAAGCTCGGACTGCGCGCGCTGGTATTCGGCGGAACGGAAGAGCGCGCCAAGGATCGGCACGTCGCCCAGCCACGGCACCTGGCCGTTGAGATCGCGGAAGTCGTCCTGCAAGAGCCCGGCGATGGCGAAGCTTTCGCCGTCGCGCATCTCGACCGTGGTCGATGTCTCGCGCCGCTTGAAGGCGTTGACGCTGAAACCGTTCGCCTCGATCGAGGTGGTCGTGTCGATCGAGCTGACCGAGGCGTTGATCGTCAGGTTGATGATGTCGCCGTCGACCACCACGGGGGTGAAGTTCAACTCGACGCCGAAGGGTTTGTATTCGATGGCGATGCCGTCGTTGTCCGGCACCGGGATCGGATATTCGCCGCCGGCCAGGAACTTGGCTTCCTGGCCCGAGAGCGCGGTCAGGTTCGGCTCGGCCAGCGTGCGGACCATGCCCTTGGATTCCAGCGCCTCAAGCAGCACCGCGAATTCCAGCGCGCCGGCGCTGAAGCCCAGCGAGAAGCGGCCGTTCGCCTCGTTCGGCGAGGTGGTGGTGCCGTCGGTGAAAATCTGGTCGAACCGCGTCGCATCGGCCAGGATGCCGGTGCCGATCGTGCCGCCGACATCGCTGCCGGTGCCGTTGATGCCCAGCGAGGCCGACAGGTTCTTCGACACCGACCGCTGCATTTCGGCGAAGCGGACCTTCAGCATCACCTGCTGCGTGCCGCCGACCACCATCAGGTTGGAAACCCGGTCGGGGGCGTAGCGGTTGGCCAGGTCCAGCGCGCGGTCAAGTTTCGCAAGCGAGCTGACGGTGCCGGAAAGCACGATGCCGTCGTTCGCGGTGCGCACCTCGATCGCCTCGCCGGGAAGGATCTGCTGCAGCCGTTCCTTGAATTCGGCGATGTCCGGGGTGACGTGGACATCGACGTTCGAGATCAGCTTGCCGTCCGGCGACAACAGCGTCAGCGTCGTGCGTCCGGGCGCCTTGCCCAGGACGTAGATCGACCGGTCCGAAAGCGTCGAGATATCGGCGATTCCGGGATTGGCGATGGAAAGTTCTGCGAAGGGAACGTCGCTTTCGACGACGACCGCCCGGTTCATCGGCACATTCAATGCGCTCGAGGCCTGGCCGGACATCACGCGAAGGACTTCCGAGAGGGCGGGGGTCATCGCAGTCGTCGCCAGCGCGACGCCGATGAATCCGGCCGCAAAGGTCTTCTTCATGCTCATGTGATCTGCCCTTTCGATCACGCCTCGTTTCGGGTCTTTTCGCCCGTATTACCGCCTCAGATTGCAGGATGCGGTGTTTTTTTGCAAGAATCAAACCCTTGGGGCCTGACGCTTATGTGGATAACGTGCAACAGAGCCTAGAACTGGTTGATGCGATACGGCGCGGACCCCAGATCAGGTGCCCGCGCCGCGTGAAGTCCGCCGCATATCAGTTGGTGCAGGGGATCGGTATCTCGACGACCTCGGCGCCCTTGCGCGTCTTGATGCTGCAAACTTCGGGCGCTTCCTCGACCACGATCTCCTGCCGCTCGATCCCGAGAAGCTTGTCGGAGTCGACCTCGACCAGGCCGTCCACCACATCCTCGGGCGAGCCGACCAGCGACATCGCCAGCCGCCCGGTCGCCTGTGCCTGGGCCAGACGCGCCACCTGTTCGGGGGTCGCGGCCACCGTCACCGTCCGCGCGACCGTGCTGCCGGACTGCTGGCCCTGGCCCGAGGCCTGGTCGACGGCGATGACGCGGATCGCGCTTTCGATCAGCCGCGTCACCTCGCCCGAGACCGAGCCGCCGGCGACGCCGGTCCAGTAGATGTCGATATGGTCGTCCGGGGCGACAAAGCCCGCCACGCCCGAGGCGACGTCGACCTTGATCTGGAAGGCGCGCATGCCCTTTTCCAGCTTGCCCGTCAGCCCGGCCATCTGGCCCGGTTCCGTCACCCGCGAGACGAGGAGGATTTCGTTCTGCTCCATCGAGCGCATGATGAAGCGCGGCTTGTCGGTGTCCTTGGGGAACAGCGCCGGGATCGGCGCCGGTGCGTCCTTGCTGGCCGCCACGGGTTCGGCGGCGGGCTTCTCGGCAGGGCCGTCCTTCGGCACGACGAATGCGCCCACGGGCAGGAACTTCTCCTGCACGAAGACGCTGACCACATCCGCCTGCGTCAGCGGATCACCGTATTGCATGGCCTTGCCGACGGCATAGACCTCGACCAGCTTGCCCACCTTTTCCCGGTAGGCCGTGGCCTTGGCCAGCGCCGTCTCTGTCTGGCCCATGTAGCTTTGCGCCATGTAGACGGCCACGCCCGCAAGCGCCATGCCGACCACCAGCACAAGTGCAAAGACTGCCCGCATGCCCAACACCCCTTTTCACGTTCAAGGGCCGCGCGTTCTGCGCATCCCTTTGGTTTCCGGCCCCCAGCCCGGGGCCGCCGAGTTCATTCCAGGAAGTCCCCGTATTCCTCGACTTCGCCGCCGATGGATTCCGAGACGCCGACCAGAGAGTTGCGGATGGGGGTCATGAGGATGATGACCTGGATGCCGAGGATGAGCGCCGTGAGGACGACCCAGTCGACGGTGACGGCACCGTCTTCTTCCTTCACGAAGTGGTTCAGGATCTTCCGCATTTACTGTCTCCACGTCCCGCGAACTTCCGATCGCTCAAGCCGGTTTGCCTGTTGAATGCGGCGAAACTGTGTGAAGAGCGCGGGCATTTTTGTGATAAGGGTGAAACAAAAGGGTAGCCTTTAAGGTCGGGGCCGCGCCTCCCGAGGAAGCGCGGCCCCACCCTGGACCGGGTAGACCCGGCGCGGTCTTAGAAGTCGTCGTCGGCTTCGCCGATTTCGGTCGCGATCGAGGACGAGAGGCCCGAGATGGCCGGGCGGATCGCCAGCATGACGATCAGGCCGAGGCCGACAACGGCGGCGGTCAGCACGACCCAGTCAACGGTCACGGCGCCGTCTTCGTCTTTCTGGAAGCGCTTGAAGATGTTCAGCAGTTTCATGTCATGTCCCTTTCCGAGGTGAAAATACGTTACCTTACATCCGCCACGGTGCCCTTGTTCCGGCCTCTGTTCCGGTCCGGCTGCCGCTCGGGATGTGCTCATAAGGCCCGGCAATCGTGGCGCGGATTTGGAGATCGGCCCGGCGATTGCGGCATTTTCGGGGAGTCTCGCATTTGCGCGGAAACAGCGCGGCGACACCGTTTCCTGGCGGAAACACCGCATCCGGCGGGCGGCCGGCCCCTGCCGGCAGCTGCGCGGGCGGGGGGTCGGGCGGCGGGCTGCCGGTCGGGCCCGGCCCGTGCCGCCTGCCGCGACCAGCTGACCGTCCCGCCCCGCCCCGCGGGCGGCGGACCCTGCGCGCCCGGACCCGGGCGGCGGGCCAGGCCGCGGGTGCCATCGCAAGGGGCGGTTTCATCGGGGGAGGGGGCGGAAAACCGAAGGCCGCGTCTCTGGCGAGACGCGGCCCTGGGGTATTCCGTCTGTCTGCGATCGGCCGGGCCTGCCCGGCGCGGTCTTAGAAGTCGTCGTCGGCTTCGCCGATTTCGGTCGCGATCGAGGACGAGAGGCCCGAGATGGCCGGGCGGATCGCCAGCATGACGATCAGGCCGAGGCCCACGACGGCGGCGGTCAGCACGACCCAGTCAACGGTCACGGCGCCGTCTTCGTCTTTCTGGAAGCGCTTGAAGATGTTCAGCAGTTTCATGGTCAGTCCCTTTCCCAGGTGCTCAGGTTTCATCTCCGTCACGGTCTTTCCGGCCCGGCCTCTGTTCCGCGCCGTCCGTTTCCGTCCGGGATGTGTGCATATGGCCCCCCAATCGTGGCGGGCATTGGGAAGGTTCGGGGCCTTTTCGTGCCCCGGCGAAAGTGGCGGATTTCTCGGGTTAACCAACTGTAATCAAACAGAAGAAAATCCTGCGACGCGATCCCGTCTGCAACCGGAAGGCGTGGCAAATCGGTCAAATCCGGCAGGAATGCCACTTTCCCGCCCTGAATTCCCTTTGCGGTTGACCGAATCTCTGCAAGCCTCGCGCCGGAAAACGGGGAAGAAACCCCGGCAGGCAGATTCAGGCAGGCATCGCAAAGATGCGGATTCGGACAGGCACCCTGGCGTTCGCGCTTGGCCTTGCGGCGATTCCCACCGGATCGCCGGCCGAGGACTATGATCCCACCGACTTCACCTTCCGCCGGATCAGCGTGGGCGAAATGGTGCCCGGCCAGCGCATCACCGTGCAGATCGACCCGGAAGAACAGGCCCGCCGCCTGGCTGCGACCGCGTGGAAAGACCCCGCGCTGCGGACCGAGGATCCGCCCGTCGCCGCCGAGAACGGGGCCGAACCCGGGCCGGCGCCGTCTTCTTCCTACGCATGGTTCTGGGACATCGTGCCCGCCGGCATCGGCGGCCAGCAGGACCGTTTCGTCTCTGCCATGGCGGCGCTGAGCCAGGGCCCCGGCGGCGAACAGGTGCGCGCGCCGCGGATGCAGTCGATGCAGACCCTGGCCGATGTCTACGGCAAGGAAATCCTGGTCGCCACGCTGGATACCAATGTCTCGCCGGCGCTGGTGCTGGCGGTGATGGGCATCGAAAGCGCCGGCCGCGCCGATGCCGTCAGCCACGCGGGCGCCATGGGGCTGATGCAGCTGATGCCGGCGACGGCCGAGCGGTTCGGGGTGACCGATTCCACCGATCCGGGCCAGAACATCAAGGGCGGCGTCGCCTATCTGAACTGGCTGATGAAGGAATTCGACGGCGATCCGGTGATGGTGCTGGCCGCCTACAACGCGGGCGAGGGCGCCGTCCGGGCAAACCAGGGCGTGCCCCCCTATGCCGAGACGCGGGACTACGTGCCGAAGGTTCTGGCGGCCTTCCAGGTGGCGCAGGGCCTGTGCCTGACGCCGCCGATGCTGGCAAGCGATCCTTGCGTCTTCAAGGTCAACGCAACGTCAGGCGGCTAGGCGGCCGGCCGGTCAGACGGAAAACACATCCGCCCATTCGGGATGCCGCTTGCGCTGGGCGTTCACGAAGGGGCAAAGCGGCACCACCTTGAAGCCGTTCGCCCGTGCATCGGCCACCAGCGCCTCGACCAGCGCCAGCCCGGCGCCCATGCCGCGGAAGGCATCGGGCACGCCGGTATGATCGGCGATGATCAGCGTCGGCGAGGTGATCGAGAACGTCAGCTCCGCCTCGGCCCCCTCGTGGCGGATGACATAGCGGCCCTTGGTCGGGCCGGTTTCCTTTTCAACGGTGAAATCAGCCAACGATCGTTGCCTCCGTTGCCGCGCGCAGTTCCGCCTCGGTCACGCCATCGGCGCATTCCACGATCTTCAGCCCGCCGGGCACCACGTCGAACACACCCAGATTGGTGATGATCCGGTTGACCACGCCCTTGCCGGTCAGCGGCAGGGTGCATTGATGCAGCACCTTCGATTCGCCATGCTTCGACGTGTGGTCCATGACGACGACCACCCGGCCGACGCCGGCCACAAGGTCCATCGCCCCGCCCATCCCCTTGACCAGCTTGCCCGGGATCATCCAGTTCGCCAGATCGCCGGTTTCCGAAACCTCCATGCCCCCCAGGATCGCCATGGCGATCTTGCCGCCGCGGATCATCGCGAAGGATGTGGCGCTGTCGAAATAGGCGGTCTGCGGCAGTTCGGTGATCGTCTGCTTGCCGGCATTGATCAGGTCGGGGTCTTCCTCGCCCTCGAAAGGAAAAGGGCCCATGCCCAGCATGCCGTTTTCCGACTGCAGCGTCACCGAGACGCCCTTGGGGATGTAGTTGGCGACCAGCGTCGGGATGCCGATCCCGAGGTTCACATACCAGCCGTCCTGCAGTTCCTGCGCGGCGCGCGCCGCCATCTGGTTCCGGTCCCAGCCAGCCATCACACGGCCTCCTTCTTGCGCACGGTGCGCTGTTCGATGCGCTTTTCATGCGCGCCCTGCACGATCCGGTGCACATAGATGCCGGGGAGGTGGATCGTGTCGGGGTCAAGCGCGCCCAGGGGCACGATCTCCTCGACCTCGGCCACGCAGACCCTGCCGCAGGTCGCTGCCGGCACGTTGAAGTTGCGGGCGGTCTTGCGGAAGACAAGGTTCCCCGAAGGATCTGCCTTCCACGCCTTGACGATCGACAGGTCGGCGACGATGCCGCGCTCCAGGATATAGGTGCGGCCGTCGAAGTCGTGGTGTTCCTTGCCCTCGGCGATGACGGTGCCGACGCCCGTCGCGGTATAGAAGCCGGGGATGCCCGCGCCGCCCGCCCGCATCCGCTCGGCCAGCGTGCCCTGCGGGTTGAATTCCAGCTCCAGTTCGCCCGACAGATACTGGCGCATGAATTCGGCATTCTCGCCCACATAGGACGAGATCATCTTCCTGATCTGCCGCGTTTCCAGAAGCTTGCCCAGACCGAACCCGTCCACCCCGCAGTTGTTCGACGCGATGGTGATCTCCCTGACGCCGCTTTTCACCAGCGCGTCGATCAGGAGTTCGGGAATGCCGCAGAGGCCGAAACCGCCCGCGGCGATCAGCATGCCGTCCTTCAGCAGGCCGTCCAGCGCGGCGGCGGCATCCGGGTAGGTCTTCTTCATCAGGTCTCCCCCGCAAAACTGTGCCCGCCATAAAGGCGGCGGGCCGCGGCCTTGTCAATTGCCGCGCCGCGGCAGGAAGACACGGGCCCGGGGCGCCGGGCCCCCTTCCCCCCGCCGGCAGGCCGGGTAATCTGGCCCGGCCGCCCGGGCCATGCGCCGGCCGGCCCGCGTGGTGGAATGGTAGACACAGGGGACTTAAACTCCCCAGGCCGCAAGGCCGTGCCGGTTCAAGTCCGGCCGCGGGCACCAGCACGACCGGGCGGCAGGGGCGCCCCCTACCGCGCCAGCGCGAGCAGGCCGGTCACGTCCAGATGCGCCTCCAGATGCGCGGCCAGCCGGTCGAGGATGGAGTCGACCGCCGGTCCGTAGCCTTGGGCGCCGGGCGTCGCGCCGAGGCCCGCCACATAGGCGCGGCGGAAGGCGTCGCCGGCGAAAAGCCCGTGCAGGTAGCTGCCCTCGACCCGCCCGTCCGCCGACCGCGCGCCTTCGTTCGCGCCGTCGACCATCGCGAAGGGGCGGGAACGGTCGGGGCCTTCGGTCCGGCCGATGTGGATTTCATAGCCCGAAACCGGCAGGCCGGTCGCCGCATGCTTGCCCGATACCCGCGCCAGCCGCTTTTCGGCGTGCATCACCGTGGTCACATGCAGCAGGCCCAGCCCCGCGGTCTCTCCCGGTTCGCCCTCGATCCCGCCGGGATCGGCCACGCTTTGCCCCAGCATCTGATAGCCGCCGCAGAGGCCAAGGATACGCCCGCCGCGGCGGTGATGGGCGATCAGGTCCACGTCCCAGCCCTGCGCGCGAAGGAAGGCCAGATCGCCGCGGGTCGACTTGGTCCCCGGAATGATCGCCAGCGTCGCATCGCCCGGCAGCGGCTGGCCGGGCATCACCATCTCGACCCGCAGGCCGGGTTCCATCTTCAACGGGTCCAGATCGTCGAAATTGGCGATCCGCGACAGGCCAAGGCAGACGACCCTGACCGGGCCTGCGCCATGCGGCCGCAGGTCCAGCGCATCTTCGGCCGGCAACAGCCGCGCCTCGGGGAACCACGGCACCACGCCGAAACCGCGCCATCCGGTCCTGTCAGAGATCAGCCGATAGCCATCGTCGAACAGCCGCAGATCGCCGCGGAAGCGGTTGACGATGAAGCCCCGGATCATCGCCGCATCCGCCGGGTCCAGCACCGCCTGCGTGCCGACGATCTGCGCGATCACGCCGCCGCGGTCGATGTCGCCGGCCAGCACCACCGGCACGCCCGCCGCCCGGGCAAAGCCCATGTTGGCGATGTCGCCCGCGCGCAGGTTCACCTCGGCCGGGCTGCCCGCGCCTTCGACGATCACCAGATCGGCCCGCGCCTTCAGCCGGGCGAAACTTTCCGCCACCGCCGCCGCCAGCCGCGCCTTCAGCGCGCCATAGCCCATCGCCTCAACCTCGGCGACGCGGCGCCCCTGGCAGATCACCTGCGCGCCGGTGTCCGTCTGCGGCTTCAGCAACACCGGGTTCATGTCGGTATGCGGTTCCACCCCGCAGGCCAGCGCCTGCACCGCCTGCGCGCGGCCGATCTCGCCCCCGTCCACCGTCACGGCGGCGTTGTTCGACATGTTCTGCGGCTTGAACGGCAGGACGCGCAGGCCCCGCGCCCGCGCCGCGCGGCACAGGCCCGCGACCAGCAGCGACTTGCCCACGTCGGACCCGGTTCCCTGAATCATCAGCGCCCGCATGCCGGTCCCTTCACAGCGCGTCCTTCACCGCTTCCATCGCGACATAGGTCGATGTCTGGGCGACATGGGGCAGGGCGCTGATCCGTTCGGCCAGGACGCGGCGATAATCGGCGATGTCCGATGTCCGCACCTTGAGCAGGTAGTCGAACCGGCTGGCGATCATGTGGCACTGTTCCACCTCGGGCACCAGCCGGACGGCGCGGTTGAAGGCCTGCAGCGCCGCCTCGCGCGTGTCGGAAAGCCGGACCTCGACAAAGGCCACATGCGCCTGCCCGGTCTTCACCGGATCAAGGATCGCGCGATAGCCGGCGATCACGCCCGCTTCCTCAAGCCGCTTCATCCGCGCCTGGGTGGGGCTTTTCGACAGGCCGATGCGGCGGGCCAGTTCCACCGCGCTGATCCGCCCCTCGGCGGCCAGGACGCGCAGGATGGCGTGATCGAACCTGTCCAGATCGACAGCGGCGTCCGGCATGGAATCCCCCCGATTTTCCGGTCTTCCGCCTGTCTATCACCGCACATTCGGGAAAACAGCCTGCAGTTTCAAGTGTAGCCTGTGCCATCCGCAGGAGCCCGGAATGCACGACACCAGCCGCCCCGACCCATGGACCGCCATCACCCGCGAAGCGCTGCCGCCCGAAGGGCCGCTGGTCAGGCAGCTGATCGCCGAAGCAGCACTTTCGCCGGCCGACCGGGCGCGCATCGCCGCCGCCGGCGCGGGCCTTGTCGCCCGCATCCGCGCCAGCGCCAGGCCCGGGCTGATGGAAGTGTTCCTTGCCGAATACGGCCTGTCGACGGACGAGGGCATCGCGCTGATGTGCCTGGCCGAGGCGCTGCTGCGCGTGCCCGACCCGACGACGATGGATGCGCTGATCGAGGATAAGATCGCGCCGTCCGACTGGGGCCGGCACCTTGGCCGCTCGGCCTCGTCGCTGGTCAATGCCTCGACCTGGGCCTTGATGCTGACCGGGCGCGTGCTGGACGACCGTGAACCCGGCGTCGTCGGCCACCTGAAGGCCGCGGTCAAGCGGCTGGGCGAGCCGGTCATCCGCACCGCCGTGACGCGGGCGATGAAGGAGATGGGCCGCCAGTTCGTGCTGGGCGAAACCATTGAAAAGGCGATGGACCGCGCGCGCGAGATGGAGGCGAAGGGCTACAGCTACAGCTATGACATGCTGGGCGAGGCCGCGCGCACCGAACACGACGCCCGCCGCTACCATCTGGCCTATTCGCGGGCGATCACCGCCATCGCGACGGCGGCCAGGGGCACCGATATCCGCGCCAACCCGGGGATTTCTGTCAAGCTGTCGGCGCTGCATCCGCGCTATGAGGTGGCCAAGCGCGACCGCGTGCTGTCCGAGCTTGTGCCCCGCCTGCGTGCGCTCTGCGGGCTGGCCAGGGCCGCCGGGCTGGGCCTGAACGTCGATGCCGAGGAGGCCGACCGTCTGGCCCTGTCGCTTGAGGCGATCGAGGCCACGCTGGCCGACCCGTCGCTTGCCGGCTGGGACGGGTTCGGCGTCGTCGTCCAGGCCTATGGCCGGCGCTGCGGGCCGGTGATCGACTGGCTGCACAGGCTGGCGACCCGGCTTGACCGGCGCATCATGGTGCGGCTGGTGAAGGGCGCCTACTGGGATGCCGAGGTGAAGCGCGCGCAGGTCATGGGGCTTGCGTCCTTCCCGGTCTTCACCCGCAAGCAGGCGACCGACGTGTCCTACATCGCCTGCGCCCGCCGGCTTCTGGGCATGACCGACCGGATCTATCCCCAGTTCGCCGGCCACAACGCCCATACCGTCGCCGCGGTGCTGGATCTGGCCGCCAGTCTGGGCGTTCCGGCCGAAATGTTCGAATTCCAGCGGCTGCATGGCATGGGAGAGCGGTTGCATGACCTGATCCTGTCGGAAAACCACACGCGCTGCCGCATCTACGCGCCGGTTGGCGCCCATCGCGACCTGCTGGCCTATCTGGTGCGCCGCCTGCTTGAGAACGGCGCCAATTCCAGCTTCGTCAACCAGATCGTGAACGAGGATGTTTCGCCGGAAAAGGTGGCCGCCTGCCCGCTGGATTTCATGGACGCGGTTGCGCCGGTGGAAAACCCGGCGGTCGTTGCCGCGGCGTCGCTGTTCCCCGGCCGCGCCAATTCGCGCGGCTTCGACCTGACCGACACCGCCGACCTTGCGGCGATCGAGGCCGCCCGCACGCCCTTTGCAGAAGCGGAGTTCGAGGCAGCGCCCCGTCTTGCCGGCCGGATGGTCGGTGCGCTGCGCCATCCGGTGCAGAACCCGGCCACGGCTGCGCGGGTCGGCCATGTGCTGACGGCCTCGCCCGCGGATGTCGAGACCGCGCTTCGCACCGCCGAGCCCTGGGCGGCCGATGCGGCAACCCGGGCCCGGGTGCTGCAGCGCGCAGCCGATCTTTACGAGGAAGAGTTCGGCCGCGTCTTCGCCATCCTGTCGCGCGAGGCCGGAAAGACCCTGTCGGATTCGGTGTCGGAACTGCGGGAAGCGGTTGATTTTCTGCGCTATTACGCAGCGGGGGCTGCGGCGCTTCCTCACGCCGCGCGCGGGGTCTTTGCCTGCATCAGCCCGTGGAATTTTCCACTGGCAATATTTACCGGCCAGATCGCTGCCGCCCTTGCCGCCGGCAATGCGGTGCTGGCGAAACCGGCCGAGCAGACGCCGCTGGTCGCGGCGCTGGCGGTCGACCTTCTTCTTCGCGCCGGCGTTCCCGTGACCGCGCTGCAGTTCCTGCCCGGCGATGGCAGCGTCGGGGCGATGCTGACCGCCGATCCCCGCGTGGCCGGCGTGGCCTTCACCGGATCGACCGAAACGGCGCTGCTGATCCGGGCGGCGATGGCCGGGGCGCTGGACCCGACCGCGCCGCTGATCGCCGAAACCGGCGGGCTGAACGCGATGGTGGTCGATTCCACCGCGCTGCCCGAACAGGCGGTGCGCGACATCCTTGCCTCGGCCTTCCAGTCGGCCGGCCAGCGCTGTTCGGCGCTGCGCTGCCTTTACCTGCAGGAAGACGTGGCCGAAACCGTGATCGGCATGCTGACCGGCGCGATGGACGAACTGGCGCTGGGCGATCCCTGGGCCCTGGAAACCGACATCGGCCCGGTGATCGACGCCGAGGCATCGGCGACGATTGCCGCCTATGTGGCCGAGGCGCGGGCAGCGGGGCGCGTGCTGAAGGAACTGGCCGCGCCGGCCGCCGGCCATTTCATCGGCCCGACGATCATCCGCGTCCCCGGCATCGCCGCCATGCCGCGCGAAATCTTCGGCCCGGTCCTGCATGTCGCCACCTTCCCGGCCGGCGGGCTGCTGCAGGTGGTCGAGGCGGTGAACGCCACCGGCTACGGGCTGACCTTCGGCTTCCACAGCCGGATCGACACCGCGGTGCAGCAGGTGGTCGAAAGCGTCCGCGCCGGCAACATCTATGTGAACCGCAACCAGATCGGCGCCGTCGTCGGCAGCCAGCCCTTCGGCGGCGAGGGGCTTTCCGGCACCGGGCCCAAGGCGGGCGGGCCGGGCTATCTGGCCCGTTTCACCGCCGCGCCGGCCACGACGACCCGGACCGAACCCGCAGGCCCCGCTGTGACCGAGGCCGCGGCCGCCGCCCTGCTTGCCGCCGCGAAACTGCCGCCGCCGCCCGAACCGGCCGATCTGCCGGGGCCGACGGGGGAATCGAACCGCCTGCACCATGCGGCCCGGCCGCCCGTCCTTTGCCTGGGTCCGGGGGCCGAAGCCGCGCGCGCCCAGGCCACGGCGATTGCAGCCCTTGGCGGCACCGGCATCTCGGCACCCGGCCTTGATCCCGCAGCCCTGACACGGCTGCAGGGCTTTGCCGGCGCGGTCTGGTGGGGCGATGCCGATGCGGGGCGCGCCTTCGCACAGGCCCTTTCGGCCCGCACCGGGCCGATCCTGCCGCTGATCGGCGCGCCCGACGCCGGCCACGCGCTGCAGGAACGCCATGTCTGCATCGACACCACCGCGGCCGGCGGCAACGCGCGTCTCCTGGCCGAAGTGTCGGACGGCTGACCGCCTCCCGGTCAGCAGTTCGGCACGTTGACGGCAAGGCCCCCGAGCGAGGTTTCCTTGTACTTCTCGTGCATGTCGTGGCCGGTCTGGCGCATCGTCTCGATACAGGCGTCAAGGCTGACAAGGTGCTGGCCGTCGCCGCGCAGGGCAAGGCTGGCGGCCGAGACGGCCTTGATCGCGCCCAGCCCGTTCCTTTCGATGCAGGGCACCTGCACCAGTCCCTTGACCGGATCGCAGGTCATGCCAAGGTGGTGTTCCAGCGCGATTTCCGCTGCGTTTTCAACCTGTTCCGGCGTGCCGCCCAGAACGGCGGCCAGACCCGCCGCCGCCATGGCAGAGGCTGATCCGACCTCGGCCTGGCAGCCGCATTCGGCGCCCGAGATGCTGGCGTTGTGCTTGGCAAGGCCGCCGATCGCCGCCGCGGTCAGCAGGAATTCGCCCAGACGCGCCGGACTGGCGCCGGGCACATGGTCCAGCCAGTAGCGGATCACGGCGGGCACCACCCCCGCCGCCCCGTTGGTGGGCGCGGTGACGACCTGGCCGCCGGCGGCGTTCTCCTCGTTCACCGCCATGGCGTAAAGCGACATCCAGTCGTTGATCGTGTGCGGCGCGACAAGGTTCAGCCCGCGTTCGGCCAGAAGCGCCTGGTGGATGCCCCTGGCGCGGCGGCGCACCTTCAGCCCGCCGGGCAGGATGCCGTCGGTCGCCATCCCGCGCGAGATGCAGGCGTTCATCACTTCCCACAGGCGCGCGATGCCGCGGTCGACCTCGGCCGCGCTGCGGAACTTCATCTCGTTGGCGCGTTTCATCCGGGCGATCGACAGGCCGGATGCCCGGGCCATGTCGAGCATCTCGGCCGCCGATTCGAACGGATAGGGCACATCGGCGCGGGCCTTCGACTTCGCCCCCCCGGCCTCGGCCAGTTCCCCCGCGGTCAGGACGAAGCCGCCGCCGATGGAATAATAGGTTTCCTCAAGGATCACGTCGCCCTGCGCGTCGGTCGCCTTCAGGACCATGCCGTTCGCATGCCCCGGCAGGGCGGGGCCGAAGTCGAAGGTCAGGTCGCGGGCCGGATCGAAGGCCAGGGGCGGCAGGCCGGGGGCGGAAATCACCTGCGTCTCGCGGATCGCCGCCAGCGCCGCCTCGGCCCGGTCGTTGTCATAGGTATCGGGCGCGAAACCGGCAAGGCCAAGGATCGTGGCGCGGTCGGTCGCATGGCCGACGCCGGTGAAGGCAAGCGAGCCGTGCAGCGAGGCGCGCAGGCCATGCGGCCGGAAGGGCGAGGCGCGCAGCGTGTCAAGGAACCGCGAGGCGGCGACCATCGGCCCCATCGTATGCGAGGACGAGGGGCCGATGCCGACCTTGAACATGTCGAAGACGGAAAGGAACATCGCGGGACTTTCGCAAGGATGGCTGACAATGCGGCGCGGCGGCGCGGCGGCGGGGCAGGAAAGCGACCAATATCGCACACGCTGCGGCGTTTGTGACGCCGGCGCCGCCGCGGATCAGGCCGAAGGCCGCTCGGCCGCCGGCGGGTTGGTGAACGGGGTGGCGCCAAGGCCCTCATCCGCGGCGATGCTGCGGACGACGGCCAGGGATTCGGCCTTCCGCGCATGCGCCTCCAGCGTCGGGAAGGCTGCAAGGTGGAACCAGGGCGCGTGGCCTGTCGGGTATTGCGCGGCCCAGCGGGTCAGGACCAGCGTATAGGCCGACAGCGGGCCAAGCAGCGGGAACAGCGCCGGCGTGCCGCGCATCGCATCCTCGATCTGGGCAAGGGCTGTCAGGACGCGCGCCGCCGCCAGCGTCGCAAGCCCGGCCTCGGCCTCGGGCGGCACATGGCGCCAGGGCCGTATCAGCTGCCGCAGGTCGGCGTGCAGCGTGTTCGACAGGAAGAACAGCCACTTCAGGAAGGCCGGCCGCGCAGCGTCCTGCGGACCGGGGCCAAGCCCGTAGGCATCGGCCAGCCAAAGCAGCGCCGCCCCGGTTTCCGACACCGGGCCCGCCAGCGTTTCAAGGACGGGGATGGTGCCGGTCGGGTTCAGCGCACGCCATTCGGGCCGGTCCAGCGCGCCGGGGCTGCGATCGACCGGCCGCAGCTCCAGCGCGATCCCGGCCTCGGCCGCGGCAAGGCGCAGGATCGTGGCGGCGGTATCCGGGGCGCTGTGAAGGATGAGCATGGGATCACCGGAAGTTGATGCAATCCTGCCAGAAACCGTCTGCGCTGTCATGTCGCATCGCGCGGCATCGGACGGCCCCGGCGGCACAGGCGGCAGGCGCGCCCCGCCGGCCCGGGCGCCGCCCCGGACGCCGACCCAGCAGGGGCAAAACCCTCTCGCCCTTGCGGGGGGTTTGCGCTAAGCCCGAAGCGCGACGCCAGAAGGAGCCATGCCATGCCGGCCGATCTGAACCCCATCGACAAGGCCAAGTTCGTCGCCGCGAAACGCGCGATCGACTATGTCGAGGACGGGATGAAGCTGGGCCTTGGCACCGGATCGACCGCCGCCTGGATGGTGCGCTGCCTGGCGGAACGGATGCGCGACGAAGGCTTGCGGGTCACCGGCGTCCCGACCAGCCGGCGCACGGCAGAACTGGCGGCCGGCCTTGGCATCCCGGTGCGGACACTGGACGAGGTCAAGTGGCTGGACCTGACGATCGACGGCGCCGACGAATTCGACCCCAGCCTGAACCTGATCAAGGGCGGCGGCGCGGCACTTCTGCAGGAAAAGATCGTCGCCACCGCATCCGACCAGATGATCGTCATCGCCGATGCCGCCAAGGAAGTGGCCCAGCTTGGCGCCTTTCCCCTGCCGGTCGAGGTGATTCCCTTCGGCTGGCAGACCACCAAGGCGCTGGTCGAGGAAACGCTGGTCAGCATGGATGTGATGGGCCGCGACGTGACGCTGCGGATGAACGGCGGCAAGCCGCTGGTGACGGACGAGGCGAACTATATCCTTGACCTGCACCTTGCCCGGATCGGCAACGCCCGGCAGCTGGCGCTGGTCCTGAACCAGATTCCGGGCGTGGTCGAGAACGGCCTCTTCATCGACATCTGCGACATCGTGGTCGTCGGGCATTCCGACGGCCGCGTCAGCATGCGCGACATCAACACCGGCCGGGTCGAGAACGAGCAGATCCATTTCGCGCCGACCGACAACATCTTCGCGGACCTTGATTGATGGCCGCCTTCGATTGTGAGCTTTTCGTCATCGGCGGCGGGTCCGGCGGGGTCCGGGCGGCGCGGATGGCGGCGGCCACCGGGGCGCGGGTGCAACTGGCCGAGGCCAGCCGCATGGGCGGCACCTGCGTGATCCGGGGCTGCGTGCCGAAGAAGCTGATGGTCTACGCTTCCGGCTTCCGCGAGATGCCGGCCGAGGCGCGGGCCTATGGCTGGGACATGCCCGAGGGCCGCTTCGACTGGCCGGCCTTCCGCGCCTCGCTGCACGCCGAACTGGACCGGCTGGAAGGCGTCTACCGCCGGCTTCTGCAAGGCTCGGGCGTGACGATCCATGACACCCATGCCCGCGTCACCGACCCGCATGAGGTGGAGCTTGCCGACGGCCGCCGGATCAGCGCCAAGCATATCCTGATCGCGACCGGCGGCCGGCCGGAACGGCCCGACACGCCCGGGGCGCAGTTCGGCATGGTGTCGGACGACGTGTTCCTGATGGACCGGCTGCCCGCTTCGGTCCTGATCGTCGGCGGCGGCTTCATCGCCTGCGAGATGGCCTGCATCCTGCAGGGCATGGGCGTCAGGGTCACCCAGTTCTACCGCGGCGCGCAGATATTGCGCGGCTTCGACGACGAGGCGCGCGGCATCGTGGCCGAGGCGATGAAGGCGCGGGGCATCGACCTGCATCTGGGCGCGAACGTGCAGGCCATGGGCCACAGCGCGGCGCTGCGGGAAAGCGTGCTGGACGGGCCGGCGTCCGAGCCGCTGGTCGCCCTGGCCGACACGGCGCGCGGCGGGCCGCTTTCGGCAAGGTCGACCACCGGCTTCGTCTGCGACGTCGACGCGATCCTCTTCGCCACCGGCCGGCGGCCGAACACGGCCGGGCTGGGGCTGGAAGAGATCGGCGTCCGGCTGGGCCGCCGGGGCGAGGTTGTGGTCGACGCCTTCAGCCAGACGGCGGTGCCCTCGGTCTATGCGATCGGCGACGTGACCAACCGGGTGAACCTGACGCCGGTGGCGATCCGCGAAGGTATGGCGTTCAGCCGCACCGTATTCGAGGGCGTGCCCACGCCGGTCGACCATGACCTGATCCCGATGGCGGTCTTCACCCGGCCGGAACTGGGCACCGTCGGCCTGACCGAAGAGGCCGCGCGCGATGAGGAAGAGATCGAGGTCTATGCGACCAGCTTCCGGCCCATGCGCTCGGCCTTCGCCGGATCGGACGAACGGGTGCTGATGAAGCTGATCGTCAGCGCGGCGACGCGCCGGGTTCTGGGCTGCCATATCGTCGCCCCCGATGCGGGCGAGATGATCCAGCTTGCGGCGATCGCGGTGAAGATGGGCGCCACCAAAGAGGACTTCGACCGGACGGTGGCCGTGCATCCGACCATGGCCGAAGAGCTTGTCACCATGCGCGCGCCGGTGCGCCGGGGCTGACAAAGCTTGATTTCCCGCGCCGGATGCACAAGTGAGACGGCGAGAGACTGGAAGAGGAAAGACGATGGCGGGAAGCGGAGGCCCCTGGGGGGGCGGCGGTGGCGGCGATGACGACCGCGGCGGAGGCCGGGGTCAGGGCGATGACGACCGCCGGAACGGCGGGCGGCGTCCGGGCGAAGGGCCGCAGATTCCCGAAATTGACGAGATCATGCGCAAGGGGCAGGAGCAGCTTCGCGTCCTGATGGGCGGCCGCGGCCGCAACACCGGCGGCAACGGCCCGCGCGGGCCCCAGCGCGGCGCGGGGCCGGTCTTCACGCCGCAGGGCGTGGTCCTGGGCGTGCTGGGTCTGGTGGCCGCCTGGGCCTTCATGTCCTTCTACACCGTCAGGACCGAGGAACGCTCGGTAGAACTGTTCCTTGGCGAAAGCGCCGGCGTTGGCCAGCCCGGCCTCAACTTCGCGCCCTGGCCGCTGGTGACCTACGAGAAAATCCTGGTGACGGGCGAGCGCACGACCGAGATCGGCACCGGCCAGGCGGTCGACGGCGGCCTGATGCTGACGCGCGACCAGAACATCGTCGACATCGGCTTCCAGGTGGTCTGGAACATCTCGGACCCCGAGGAATATCTTTTCAACCTGGAAAACCCCGAAGACACGATCCGCGCGGTGTCGGAATCCGCGATGCGCGACATCATCGCCCGGTCCGAACTGTCGCCGATCCTGAACCGCGACCGCGGCACGATCGCCGCCGACCTGCGCAAGGCGGTGCAGACGACGCTGGATACCTACAATGCCGGGATCAACGTCATCCGGGTCAACCTGCAGCGCGCCCAGCCGCCCAGCGAGGTTATCGACAGCTTCCGCGAGGTTCAGGCGGCGCAACAGGAACGCGACCGGCTGGAAAAGGAAGCCGACGCCTATGCCAACATGGTGACCGCCGGCGCGCGCGGTGAGGCGGCACGGCTTCTGGAAGAGGCCGAGGCCTATCGCGCAAACGCCGTGAACAGCGCCCAGGGCGAGGCGGCGCGGTTCGTCTCGGTCTACGAGGAATACGTCAAGGCGCCCGAGGTCACGCGGCGGCGGCTTTATCTTGAAACCATGGAAAAGGTCTTCGGCAGCATCAACAAGGTGATCGTCGACGGCGTCACCGGCGAGGGCGGGCAGGGCGTCGTGCCCTTCCTGCCGCTGAACGAACTGGCGCGGCCCGCCCCTGCGGCCGGCGCTGCGGCGACGGTCGGAGGAACCAACTGATGCGCGCGATCTATGTCATTCCCGCGATCGTGGTCATCCTGGTCACCGCGCTGTCGTCGGTCTTCATCGTGGACGAACGCAAGAAGGCGCTGGTCCTGCAGTTCGGCGAGGTCACCCAGGTGAAGGAAGAGCCGGGCCTTGGCTTCAAGATGCCCTTCATCCAGGAAGTGATCTATTACGAGGACCGCATCCTTGGCCTGCAGACCGCGCCGATCGAGGTGACGCTTCTGTCGGACCGCCGGCTTGTGGTCGATGCCTTCGCCCGCTGGCGCATCACCGATGTGGTGAACTTCCGCCAGTCGGTCGGCACCGGCGGCGAGGCGCGGGCGCAGGTTCTTCTGGGCAACATCCTGACCCAGGCCATCCCCGAGGTGCTGGGCCGCACCACGCAGGACAAGGTGCTGAGCGTGGACCGCTCGGTGCTGATGAACGACATCCTTGCCATCGCCCGGCGCGAGGGCGCGGCGCTGGGCGTCGAGGTGATCGACGTGCGGCTGACCCGCACCGACCTGCCGGAACAGAACCTTGCCGCCACCTTCGCCCGGATGCGGGCCGAACGTGAACGCGAGGCGGCCGACGAAAAGGCCCGCGGCGGCGAGGCGGCGCAGCGCGTGCGCGCATCGGCCGACCGGACGGTGGTGGAACTGACCTCGGACGCGCGGCGCCAGGCCGAGGTGATCCGCGGTGAATCCGACGCCGAGCGGAACCGCATCCTTGCCGAGGCCTACGGGCAGGATGCCGAGTTCTTCGCCTTCATCCGCTCGCTCTCGGCCTATGAGACGGCGCTGAAGGGCGGCAATTCCAGCATCGTGATGCAGCCCGACAGCGAGTTCTTCCAGTATCTGCGCGGCGACGGCATCGCGGGCCCGGACACGCCCGCCCCGGCAACGGCCCCGGCAATCACGCCGTGAGCATGGTCCTTCTGGCCCTCGGGCTGGTTCTGGTGGTCGAGGGGCTGGCGCTTGCGCTGGCCCCTTCGCGCATGGAAGAGGTGCTGCGCCTGATCGTCGAGATGGGCCGCGACAGGCGGCGGATGGTCGGTCTGCTGGCGCTGGCGCTGGGCATCGTGCTGGTCTGGGCCGCGCGCGTTCTGGGCGGCTAGAACGCCGCCACGGGTTTGCGTCGGAACCCGATCCGTGCAAGGCTGGCTCTATCGCCCGGGACAGGAGCAGACCATGCGATACGCCGCCGCTGCGCTGGGGGCCCTTGCACTTGCGCATGCACCGGCGCCGGCAGCGGCCGGCCCCGCCGTCGACACGCTGGCGAACTGTCTGGTGATGAATACCTCGGGGGCGGACCGGGTGCTGCTGATACGATGGGTGGTCTTCGCCTTCGCCGCGCATCCCGAGGCCGGGCGCGCGGTAAAGGTGGACCCCGCGCAGGTCGGCCCGACCAATCTTGCCGTGGCCGACCTCTTCATGGCGCTTCTGACCGGGCGTTGCCCGGCCGAGACCCGCGCCGCCTTCCAGGCGGAAGGGCAGATGGCCTTCGAAAGCGCGTTCGGCGTTCTGGGCGAGGTCGCGTCGCAGGAACTGACGCTGGCACCCGAAGTGACGGCGGCCATGACCGGCTTCCTTGGCCATCTTGACGAGGCGCGGCTGGCCGCGGTGCTGCAATAGGCCGGTATTCCATACCTGTCGCGGCGCAATCACACGGGCTTGAAGCGCCGCGACAGGGTTTGCATTGCGGCCGCGTCGTCCTGATTGTTGTGTCATCGCCAAGCGGGGCCGGGCCGTGCCCCAAAAGCCCCGCCAAGCACAAAGGCCAAGAAACGGAGTAAAGGAGCTGCGAGCCGTGTCCGTTCATCCCAAGTCGATCAAGACCCGTCTGAAGGCCGGCACGCTGCTGGCGGTCGCGCTGAGCGCGGGCCTTGCCTTTGCCATGCCGGCGCCGGTCTTCGCCTTCGGCGCCCCCGAAAGCTTTGCCGAACTGGCCGACAAGATCAGCCCCTCGGTGGTGAACATCACCACCTCGTCGGTGGTCTCGACCCCGACCGACGGCAACCCGATGGTGCCCGAGGGCAGCCCGTTCGAAGACCTGTTCCCCGATTTCAACGGCCCGCAGGGCCCGCAGCGCAGCGAGGCGCTGGGATCGGGCTTCGTCGTCAGCGAGGACGGCTATATCGTCACCAACAACCACGTGATCGAAGGCGCCGACGAGATCGAGATCGAGTTCTTCACCGGCGAGAAGCTGCCGGCGAAACTGGTGGGCACCGACCCGAAGACCGACATCGCGCTGCTGAAGGTCGAGGCGGGCAAGCCGCTGCAGTTCGTGCAGTTCGGCAATTCCGACCTGATGCGCGTCGGCGACTGGGTCGTTGCCATGGGCAACCCGCTGGGCCAGGGCTTCTCGGTCAGCGCGGGCATCGTCTCGGCCAGGAACCGCGAGCTTTCGGGAACCTATGACGACTACATTCAGACCGATGCCGCCATCAACCGCGGCAACTCGGGCGGGCCGCTGTTCAACATGGACGGGCAGGTGATCGGGGTGAACACCGCGATCCTGTCGCCGACCGGCGGCTCGATCGGCATCGGCTTTTCCATGGCGTCGAACGTGGTCACCAAGGTGGTCGACCAGCTGAAGGAATTCGGCGAGACGCGGCGCGGCTGGCTGGGCGTGCGCATCCAGGACGTGACGCCCGACATCGCCGAGTCGCTGGGCCTGACCGAGGCCAAGGGCGCCCTTGTGACCGATGTGCCCGACGGCCCGTCGAAGGATGCCGGCATGCGGCCGGGCGATGTGATCACCCTTTTCGACGGGCAGGAGATCGGCGATGCCGGCGACCTGACCCGCCGGGTGGCCGATGCGCCGGTGGGTGAGGCCGTGCCGGTCGTCGTCCTGCGCGAGGGCAAGACCGAAACCCTGCAGGTGACGCTGGGCCGCCGCGAGGAAGCCGAGGCGACCACCTTCCCCGCCGCCACCCCGGCGCCGGATGAGCCGAAGGAGCTTGACCTTCTCGGCCTGACGCTGGCGCCGCTGACCGAGGATATCCGCGGCAAGCTGGGGCTTGAAGCCGGGGCCGAGGGCCTGGTGGTGACCGGCGTCGATCCCGCGTCCGAGGCCTATACCAAGGGCCTGCGCGACGGCGACCTGATCACCGAGGCCGGCCAGCAGAAGGTGGTGCGCCTGTCCGATCTGCAGGACCGGATCGAGGAGGCGCGCGCCGCCGGGCGCAAGTCGATATTGCTGCTGATCCGCCGCGGCGGCGATCCGCGGTTCGTGGCGCTGTCGGTCGAGGACTGAGGCCCGATCATCGGGAACCGGAAGGGCGGCGGTGTGACCCGCCGCCCTTTTCGTTTGCGCCGCCGGGATGCCCGGTCAGGCCGCCGCGGCGTCTTCCATGACGAAGCGGATGCTGAACTGCCGGGCCAGCCCCGGCATCGCCTGCGCCAGATCGGCGCCCGCGGCCTCGATCGCCGGGAAGAACCCCTCGAACCCGCCGGGCGTGACCACCACCATCAGCCGGCCCATGCCGGTGCCGATGTTCTGGAACCGGTGGACCGATCCGCGCGGCACGACGATCACGCCGCCCTCGTCCAGATCGACCCGCGCCCCGTTGCACCAGAAGGCGAAGCGGCCCGAAAGGACGCGGAAGAATTCGTCCTCCCTTTCATGGACATGCAGCGGCGGTCCCTCGCAAGGGGGAACCTCGGCCTCGAAGACGCCAAGGTTCCCCCCGGTCTGTTCCGCGGCAATGCGGATGATGTGGCGGCCGAAGGCCATGGCGGTTGTGCCGGCCCCGGCGGGGGAAAAGGCAGCCGTGTCGAAAGGTTTCATCTCTGGTCTCCGTTCAATCGTGTTCGAAAAGGTGCGTTTGAAAGTTCGGTTTCTATACGCAGGGCCGTTTGTCATGATAAGCCGGGTCCATCTGACAGGATTGTCGGGATGGCTTGACCAATGAAGACCGTTGATCCGATGCACGGGCTTGCGGCCTTTCTGGCCGTGGCCGACCGTCAAAGCTTTACCGGCGGCGCGGCGGCGCTTGGCCTGACCCGGGCCACCGTCAGCGCCCAGGTGGCCGAGCTTGAGGCGCGGCTGGGCGTGCGTCTTTTCCATCGGTCGACCCGTTCGGTCCGGCTGACCCATGCGGGCCAGGCCTACCGCGACCGGCTGGCCGACCTGCCCGAACGGGTGGCGCTGGCCGAACGCGCCGCCCGGGCCGAACAGACCGCGCCCGAGGGGCGGCTGCGGGTGACGGCGCCGCCCGACCTCAGCCAGTGGTTCCTTGTCCGCTGGGTGACCGAATTCCTGGCGACGCATCCCGCCATCACCGTCGAGCTGGACCTGTCGAACAACGCGCGGAAGCTGATCGAGGACGGGTTCGACCTGGCGATCCGCGGCACGATCGCGGTCGAGCCGAACCTGATCACCCGGCAACTGGGCACCTCGCGCCTCGTCACCTGCGCGCGGCCCGACTATCTGGCGGCGCGCGGCGTGCCGCTGGCGCCGATGGACCTGACCGGCCACGACCTACTGCATTTCTCGCATCTGCGGAAGGGGCGCATCTGGACGATGACGCGCGGCGACAGGGTGATCGAGGTGCCGGTCGCGGCGCGGCTGGAGCTGAACGACGGCTGGGCGCTGCGGCTGGCGGCGCTGGAGGGCGCCGGCATATGCCAGCTGCCGGCCTTCGTCGTGGGCGCGGACCTGCGCGAGGGGCGGCTGGTCGAGGTGCTGGCCGACTGGTCGCCCGGGCAGGTGCCGCTGCACGCGGTCTATCCCGACAACCGGCTGATCGCGCAAAGGGTGCGCGCCTTCGTCGGCTTCCTTGCCGCCAAGGCGCGGCCGGAGCCGGACCTGAACACAGGCTAGAGCCTGTCCGACAAAAGTGGAATCCGGTTTTGTCGAAAGACAGGCGACCACGATAGAGCCGGAGCCTGTCCGATGCTTCTATCTGCATCGGGCAGGCTCTGGCCGGCGCTGCCTGCCATCAAAGGTCTTCGGTGGCGATGGCGACCAGCCCAAGGTCGCGCGCCGCCGCCAGCGACAGCTGCCCGCTGTCCAGGCCGCGGGCGGATTGCCAGGCGCGGATCGCCGCGCGCGTCTGCTCGTCGATCTCGCCGGTGACCTCGCCGCCATAAAGCGCGCGCACCGCAAGCGCGCGCTGCAGCGTGGCGATCACCTCGGGCGTCAGTTCCGCGGGGCAGGGCGCCCGGAACCAGATGGTCTCGGTCGCCGCCGGCGCCGCGTCTGCCTCACCCTCGGCCGGCGCAGGATCGGCCGGCGGCGGGGCAACCGCCACCGCGCGGCTGTCCGATTGCCAGCAGGCCTCGACCGGGCCATCCGGCGGCCCTTCGGCCTCGCCCAGGCTGACGATCTCGGCCGCATAGTCGGCGGCGGCGGGCAGGCCGGCGCCGTTGACGCAGCCGGTGACGGCCAGCGCAAGCAGGGGGGCGGCCAGCCGCCGGCCCGTCGGGCCGAGGGCGTGGAATGTCGGGATTCTGTGCTGCTTCATGCCGGCAAGGATAGACGGGCGGGCGACCGGGGGGAAGGCGGCGATCGGGCGGGCGCCGGCCTGTTTGTCGCGGGGCAAATTCAGGCCCGCACCGGCCGCCCCTCTGGCAAAGCCACCGGATTTGTCCTATGTCGCCCTGCAGAAGACCCCGGGACTGAGGACGCGATGGCACGGATCACCTATGTCGAACACAGCGGCAAACGGCATGAGGTCGAGGTGCCGAACGGCCTGACCGTGATGGAAGGCGCGCGCGACAACGGCATTCCGGGGATTGAGGCCGATTGCGGCGGCGCCTGCGCCTGTTCGACCTGCCATGTCTATGTCGCCCCCGACTGGGTGGGGAAACTGCCCGCGCGCGACGCGATGGAAGCCGACATGCTGGATTTCGCCTGGGAACCCGATCCCGTCCGCTCGCGCCTGACCTGCCAGATCAAGGTGACGCCGGCGCTCGACGGGCTGGTCGTCCACATGCCCGAAAAGCAGATATAGCGCCGGCCGGCACCGGTCCTAGCCTGCCGCCTGATCGCCCTTCGACAGCCGGTCCGCCTTCTTGCGCACCAGAACGCCGCGCAGGTCGTGCATCGCCAGAAGAAGCGCGTCGGTCACGTCGTCCAGTTGCGCATCGGTCGCCTTCGACTGCACCCAATGCGCCGTCAGGTTCAGGTGGTCGACCGTGCGCAGGATGTCATCGACATCGCGCGCCTCAAGCTGGGCGCGCCGCCGCGCCAGCCAGTCGCCGATCACCTGCAGGTCGGCGGCGGAAAGCACCGTCTCGCCATGCGGCTTGATATTGCCGTTCTTCACGTTGAGCGCGGCGATCTCGATCAGTTCCAGCCGGCGCTGGCGGTTTTCGGTATCGACGCGGAACACGGCCGCCCCGTTCTCGCGGATGCGGAAATAATAGTCCGGCAGATCACCCGGCATCGGCGTCCTCCGCCCGCTGCGCCGGAACCTCGCCCGCATCACGGTTGTCGATCACCCGCAGCAGCGATCCGTCCGGATCGACCAGCGCGAACATCCGCGGCGCCGCGCCCGGCTTGAAGAACCCGGTCAGCCGCGGGATCGACTTGCGGTCCGCGGGCAGGCCCGCCCCCCGCCATTCCGCCAGCAGCGCGTCGGGATCATCGACCCGGATGCAGGCGGAAAACCAGCTTGACCACGGGTCCAGCTCGGGATGCGGAAAGAACTCCAGCATCAGCGGGCCGCGCGTCAGGATCATCCAGCCGTCATCGCGGAACGCCTCGGCAAAGCCCAGCCTTCCGTAAAAGGCCGACGTGGCCGCCAGATCGCGGGCGGGCAGGTTGGCAGTGATCCGGTCGGCCATGGTCGCCCTTCAACCTGGTTTCACACAAGCGAGGCGCAGAACCGCTGGATGCGCGAACAGGCGTCGTGCAGCACCTCGTCCGAGGTAGCGTAGCTGACGCGGAAATTCGGCGAAAGGCCGAAGGCGGCGCCGAAGACCACGGCCACGCCGGTTTCCTCAAGCAGCGCGGTGGCAAAGACCTCGTCATTGGTGATGACGGTGCCCGAGGGCGTGGCCCTGCCGATGCAGCCGGAAATGTCGGGATAGACGTAGAAGGCGCCCTCGGGCCGCGGGCACCGGATGCCCTTGGCCTGGTTCAGCATCGACACCACCAGATCGCGCCGCCGCTGGAAGACGCGCTGCCAGTCGGCCAGGAAATCCTGCGGCCCGGTCAGCGCCTCAAGTGCTGCATGCTGGCTGATCGAGGAAGGGTTCGATGTCGATTGCGACTGGATCGTCCCCATCGCCTTGATCAGCGCCACCGGCCCGCCGGCATAGCCGATGCGCCAGCCGGTCATCGCATAGGCCTTGGAAACGCCGTTGCAGGTCAGCGTGCGGTCGTAAAGACCGGGTTCCACCTGGGCGGGCGTGACGAAGCGGAAATCGTCGAACACCAGGTGTTCATACATGTCGTCCGACATGATCCAGACCTGCGGGTGCCGCATCAGCACATCGGTCAGCGCCTTCAACTCGTCATGCGTATAGCCCGCGCCGGTGGGGTTCGACGGGCTGTTGAAGATGAACCACTTGGTCCTGGGCGTGATCGCCGCCTCAAGCTGCGCGGCGGTCAGCTTGAAATTGGTCTCAAGCGTCGCCACCACCGGCACCGGCGTGCCCCCCGCCAGCAGCACCATGTCGGGATAGGATACCCAGTAGGGCGCGGGGATGATCACCTCGTCCCCCGGATTGCAGGTGGCCATCAGCGCGTTGTAGAGGATCTGCTTGCCGCCGGTGCCGACGCTGATCTGCTGGGGCGTGTAGGTCAGCCCGTTCTCGCGCAGGAACTTGGCGCAGATCGCGGCCTTCAGCTCGGGGATGCCGTCCACGGCCGTGTAGCGCGTGCGGCCGGCGTCGATCGCGCGCTTGGCGGCGGCGCGGATATGCTCGGGCGTGTCGAAATCCGGCTCTCCCGCCGCCAGGCCGATGACATCCTTGCCCTCGGCCTTCAGGCCCTGCGCCTTGGTCGTGATCGCGATGGTGGGCGAGGGTTTGACGCGGGCGAGCGTGTCGGAAAGGAAGGCCATGGGACGGGCTCCTGGAGAGGCGGCCCCGCACGGCGGAGCCAGTTGTTTGCGATTTCCGGTCAGGGGTCTTAGGGTCGTGGCCTTGGTCATACAAGCGGTTTCAGGAAGGTGGAGAGACGAGATGGCGGAAAGCAGCACCTGGTTCGCGGCAGATGTGGCAACCTTTGGCGACAGGCTGGCAGGCGCGCGCGAGACGGCTGGGCTGAGCCAGCAGGAACTCGCACAGCGGCTCGGCGTGCGGCTGACCACGCTTCAGGCGTGGGAGGAAGACCTGGCCGAACCCCGGGGCAACCGGCTTCAGATGCTGGCGGGAATGCTGAACGTCTCGTTGCGCTGGCTGTTGACGGCCGAAGGCGACGGGCTGGCGGTCCCGGCGGGCGAAGGCACGCAACTGTCGTCCGAGGCAGCCGTGGCACTGGGGGAGCTGGCGCGGCTGCGGGCGCAGGCCGGCGCGCTTGCCGCCGAGATCGCGGAGGTCGAGCGGCGGATCAGGCCCCTGCTGCGGGTGGAGGCCTGATCGTGACCGGCGCCCGGCAGGAAACCGCTGACGCGCGGCAGAAGCGCATGACGATGCGCAGCTGGCGGCGCGGGACCAAGGAGATGGACCTGATCCTGGGCCCCTGGGCGGATGCGCGGCTTGCCGGGATGGATGCCGCCGAACTGGACCTCTACGACCGGCTGCTGGAGGAAAACGACCAGGACCTGATCGGCTGGATCATGGGCACGGCCGTGCCGCCGCCCTGGGCTGCCCCGCTGATCGACCGGATCGGCGCCTTCGCGCGGTCGCGCCCGGCCGGCTGACCCGCCCCGGCGACCGCGCGGGAATTGAGGCGAAACCGCCGCGAGTTTACCGAATGTTTGCGGTTTGTGCTGATTCTGTGCCCGTCTGACCCTGGCGGAGCATATGATGTCCATCCACCAACCCCTTCTTGATGGATCGCAGAAGGCGTTCCTCTCCTGCTACCTCGACAATCTTGCCCTGGTCGAGCGGCTGCACCGGCTGCTGCTTGATGTCATCAAGGATGAATTCGAGCGTCTGGCGATCCTTGAGATCAACTCGGTCCAGGCGCTTCTGCTCTTCAACATCGGCGAGAACGAGGTGACGGCGGGCGAACTGCGCTCGCGCGGCTACTACCAGGGCTCGAACGTCAGCTACAACCTGAAGAAACTGGTCGAACTCGGCTACATGCACCACCAGAGAAGCGAGATCGACCGTCGGTCGGTCCGGGTGCGGCTGACCGAGAAGGGCCGCCGGGTGCGCGGCCTGCTGTCCGACCTCTTCGCCCGCCATGCCGAAACGATCGAGAAGCGGGCGCTGGTCGATGCGAACGGCATGGACGAGATCAACACCGCGCTCCGCCGGATGGAACGCTTCTGGACCGAACAGATCCGCTACATCTACTGACGCGGACGGATGGGCCGCCCCCCGTTCGCCTTGGCGCCCCGTCGCTGGCAAGGGCCCGGGCCGCGGCACCGGGCATCCGCACGCGCCCGGCGGGCACCGGGCACAGGCACCGCCCTGCGGGCGGGCATCGCCGCCCGCGACGGTCAGTTGGTCTTGCGGGCCGGCAGGAACGGGAGGGGGGCCACCGGAACGCCGTCCTCCATCAGCCGGCGCGCCTCGTCCGGCTTCGCCTCGCCGTAGATCGACCGTTCGGGTGCGGCCCCGTCATGGATGCGGCGCGCCTCGGCCACGAAGTTCATGCCGACATATTCCGAATTCTCCTCGACCTGCCGCCGCAGGGCGGCAAGCGCCTCTTCCATCTCGCTCGCCGGCTGGCTGAGGCTTGGCCGCGCGTCCGCATCCGCCGCTGCCGCCGGCGGTTGGGCGGCCTTGCGCGCGGGCCGCACCGCGGGCGCCATCAGCGCCTTTTCCACCTTGGCCGAGCCGCAGACCGGGCAGGCCACCTGCCCGGCGCGCAGCAGCGTGTCATAGGCCGCCGCATCGGCGAACCAGCTTTCGAAAGCGTGGCCAGAACTGCAGGCAAGGGCGTAGCGGATCATCCGCGGTTCCGATCATCCTGACCCCGCCGCGCCATGTCGCGCCGGGGCGATCCGGAATAGCTAGTCATCCCGGCGCGTCCGTCAAGGCGTGTCGTCCGGCGACGGGGCGGTTTCCTTGCCCGCGAAGCCCAGGATCAGCGACCGCAGTTCCGGCTCGGCCACCTTGCGGGCGGCCTTGGCGGCGCTGAACCACTTGCGCCGCCGCTCGCGCCGTTCGGGGTAGTGGCGGGCAAGCGAGCCGACCTTCAGCGGAAACACCTCGACCAGGCAGGTCCGCGCATCGCCCTTGGGCAGGATTTTCGCATAACTGAACGAACCCAGGCTTTCCTCGGCGATGCGGCCTTCGACGCCCGCCTCTTCCCAGGCCTCGACCGCGGCCACGCCATGCGGGCTTTGCCCCCGGATCGGCCAGCCCTTCGGCACGATCCAGCGGCCGGTGTCGCGGCTGGTGATCAAGAGGATTTCCGGCGCACCGCCGTGCATCCGCCAGCACAGGGCAGCGAACTGCCTGTGTGCGCTTTCTGCCCCGAAATCCGGGTTGGAAACGAATTTCTCCGGCCTGCTCATTCCGAAATCGCCTGCGGTCCCCCTTGTGACCGGGGGCATCTACCGAACCCATGATCACATGAACGAATTGAAAAAGATAGCTTGTGGATGAATATATGCAGTGTTTCCGTGGCCGCAACCGGCCCCGCGGCAACAGGAGCGGCAGTGATGCGCCACGCAGCGCGCCCCGAAGAAGCGGCCGCAGCCCATCCGCCGGCCGGCCCGCTGTTCCTTGGCTCGGACATCTACCGCGGGTCGTCCTATGGCGGGCGCCACCCCTTGCGCATCCCGCGGGTGCCGGTGGCAACCGATCTCGCCCGCGCGCTGGGCTGGCTGCCGCCGCAGCGCTACCGCGCCAGCCCGCGCGCCAAACCCGCGGCGCTGGCGCTCTGGCATCGGCCCGACTACCTGGCCGCGCTGGCCCGGGCCGAGACGCAGGGCCAGGCGACCGAGGAGATGCGGCAGCACTACGGGCTTGGCACGCTGTCGAACCCGGTCTTCCCCGAGGTCTTCCGCCGCCCGGCAACCGGCGCGGGCGGCACGATGTGGGCCGCCGACTGGCTGGCCACGCGCCCCGCCGGCGTGGTCCACGTGCCCGGCGGCGGCACGCATCACGGCCTTCCCGCCCGCGCAAGCGGCTTCTGCTACCTGAACGACGTGGTCCTCGGCATCACCGTCCTGCTGCGCGCGGGCCTGACGCGCATCGCCTATGTCGACCTTGACGCCCATCATTGCGACGGCGTGGAACTGGCCTTCGCCGGCGATCCGCGGGTGCGGATGATCAGCATCCACGAGGAAGGCCGCTGGCCCTTTTCCGGCGCGCTGGCCGATACCGCCGGGGGAAGCGGCTTCTTCCTGCCGGTGCCCGCGGGCTATAACGATACCGAGGCGCGGGCGGTGCTGGACGGGCTGATCCTGCCGCGCGTGGCCGAACACCGGCCCGAGGCGCTGGTCCTACAGTGCGGCGCCGACAGCCTGACCGAAGACCCGCTCTCGCGCCTCAGCCTGTCGAACCGCGCCTATCTTGCGGCGCTGGCCGCGCTGCGCCCGCTTTGCCCGCGGCTGCTGGTGCTGGGCGGCGGCGGCTACAACCCCTGGACGATCGGCCGGCTCTGGGCGGCGATCTGGGGGCAGCTTTCGGGGCAGGAAATGCCCGACCGGCTGCCGGACGAGGCGCAGGCCGTTCTTGCCGCGCTGCACTGGCACGGCGGCGGCCGTCCCCTGCCGGGGAAAGACCTGACGGAAACCCTGCTCGACGCCCCGCGCGAAGGCCCGGTGCGGCCCGAAATCCGCGAACGCCTTGCCGTCCTGGCGCGGCGATGAGGCGGGTCTTTCTTGGCCTCGACCTGCCGGATGCCGTGCGGTCCGCGCTGGCGGTGCAGCAATTCCTGCTGCCCCTGCCGCAAAAGGTTCCGGTCGAACTGTTGCACCTGACCCTGGTCTTCATCGCCGAAGCGGACGATGCGGGGCTTGAGGCGGCGCATGAAGGCTGGTCCGCGCTCAGGCTCGCCGGCTTTCCGCTGGCGCTGGCGGGGCTTGGCCTTTTCGGCGGCGACCGGCCCCGCGCCGCCTGGGCCGGCGTCGCCCCGTCCGACGCGCTGATCCGTCTTCAGGCGCGGGCCGAGCGGATTGCACGGACGGCGGGCCTTGCGGTCGAACACCGCCGCTTCGCGCCGCATGTGACGCTGGGCCGCTTCCGCCCGCCCGATTTCGCGGCAACGGCGGCCCTTGAGCGCGCGGTCGCGGCCGGGGCGGATTTCGCCGCCGGCCCGTGGCAGGTGCGCGACATGGTGCTCTGGCAAAGCCATCTGTCGGACAAGGGCGCCCGCTATCAGGAACTGGCGCGCTACCCGCTTTCTTGACAAGCGGTGCCGCGCGGGGCAGCACCAAGGCGCCAGAGGAGATGCCCGATGACGCCCGAGACCGCCCCCGAAATCACCATCGCCGGCCGCCGCATCGGCGCCGCCCACCCGCCGCTGGTCATCGCCGAGATCGGCATCAACCACGGGGGCGATCTGGCCGTCGCGAAAGAGATGGTGCGCCTTGCCGCCGGGGCCGGCTGCGAGCTGATCAAGCACCAGACCCACATCATCGAAGACGAGATGACCGAAGAGGCGAAGTCGATCTTCCCGCCCAATGCCGATGTCTCGATCTGGGACGTGATGGCCGGCTGCGCGCTGACGCTGGACGAAGAGGCGGAACTGAAGCGCTATACCGAAAGCCTGGGCCTGATCTGGATTTCCACGCCCTTCAGCCGCGCCGCCGCCGACTGGCTGGAAGCGCAGGACGTGCCCGCCTACAAGATCGGCTCGGGCGAGGCCGACAACCTGCCGCTGATCCGCCACATCGCCCGCAAGGGCAAGCCGGTGATCCTGTCGACCGGCATGCAGACGATCGACACGATCCGGGCCAGCGTCGACATCCTTGATGCCGCGGGCGTTCCCTACGCGCTGCTGGAATGCACCAACCTTTATCCCAGCCCGGCCGAGATCGTCTCGCTCAGGGGCGTGGCCGATCTGAAAACCGCTTTCCCCAGGGCGGTGGTCGGCTTCTCCGACCATTCCATCGGGCCGGAAATGGCGCTGGCCTCGGTGGCGCTCGGGGCCTCGATCCTTGAACGGCACTATACCGACACGCGCTACCGGAAGGGCCCCGACATCATCAACTCGATGGACCCCGCCGAACTGCGCTTCCTGATCGACCGGTCGCGGGAAATCTGGATCGCCGCCAACAACCCGAAGCAACGGAGCGCCCCCGAGGAAGACGTCTACCGCTTCGCCCGCGGCTCGGTCGTGGCCGATGCCGACCTGCCAGCCGGACATGTGATCGCCGAGGCCGACATCTGGGCCCGCCGCCCCGGCTCGGGCGAGATCGCCGCCTATGATTTCGACAAGGTGGTGGGCAAACGGCTGACCCGCGCGGTCACGCGCAACACCCAGCTGAAATGGGCCGATCTGGTGTGACGGGGGCGGCTGCGTGATCCTCTCGACCTCGCACAGCTTCATCTTCGTCCATGTGCCGAAGACCGCCGGCACGGCAATGACGGCGGCCCTGGAACCCTACGGCGTCGGGGCGACGCGCACCCTCTGGCGGCGCGCCCTGCGCTGGCTGCCGCTGCGCGAGGCCGCCGACCGCGCCTATTTCCGCAAGCACGAGACGGCCGCCGCGATGCAGGCGAAGCTGGGGCCGGAGGTCTTTCGTCGGTTCCACCGCTTCACCGTGGTGCGCAACCCGTTCGACCATGCGGTGTCGCATTACGAATACCTCAAGGAATTCCGCAATCCGGCGAAGGCCGCCCGTTTCGCGGCGATGAGCTTTGCCGAATACCTTGACTGGCGGATGACGGCGCGCGGCCTCTTCGTGCCCTCGTTCTCGGTCCTGCCCGATCAGGCGCACTGGCTGGTCGATCGGACGGGCGGGCTGCTTGTCGACCGCGTCCTGCGGTTCGAGACGCTGGCCGCCGATTTCGCCGCGCTGGCGGACGCACTCGGCCTGCCCGGCGTGACGATGGCGCGGATCAACCCGACGCGGGCCAAGGTGGCGGGCAGGGCGCTGGCCAGCTATTACGACGACGCGACGCTCGCCAGCGTCCGCACCCTTTACGCCCGCGACTTCGATCTTTTCGGCTATGCGCGCGACCTGCCGCCGGCCGATGCGGCGGCGGTTCAGGGGGCGTAGCCGAAGGCGTCGAAAATCGCCCGGTCCCGTGCCCGCAGCGCCGCCTTCTGCGCCGGCGTCAGAAGATCGGCCGCGCTGGCCCGGTCGGTCCGGTGGCCGCCCTTGGCAACCGGCAGGCCGGCGTTCAGATCGGTGCCGACCCGTATCGACAGCACCGCCAGATCGGCGATCATGGATTCGTAGCGGATCACGAAATCCGGCCGTTTCCGGTCAAAGAGATAGGGCAGGTTGGGCGAGGGCAGCGCCAGCCCCCGGTCGATGATCTCCGTGAAGGGCGCGTCGGACCCCCGCAACTTCTTCTGGTGCCAGGCCCATGAAACGATCTGTTCGTAGGGATGGCGCACCATCGACACAAGGAAGGCCGAGGCAAGCATCGCCCCCCCGCCCCGCGCGCGGATCGCATCGGGCGTGATGTGGTTGTAGAACCGCGCCGAAAGCTTGGAGTAAAGCTTGCCATGCCCGCCCGGCAGCCAGCGGCCCGGCACGGTTCCGGTGGCGCGGTAGGCCGCGAAGTCGCGCAGATAGCGCCGCTCGCTCAGGCCGAGCCAGGCCCAGTTCAGCGGCAGCCGGCCGCCGGCATCGGCGCGCTGCGCCTCATCCTCGGGCAGCAGGGGGGTGATGATGTCGTCAGGCCCGGCGGATGCCCGCGACAGCGCGATCTCGACGCTGGTCGAGGCCGTCTTGTGCGGCTTGATGAACAAGAGGTTCTGGTCCTTGAGAAAGATCATCCCGCCCGCCCGTCCAATGCCCCCGGCATCACGCAGCCCAGCCGGGCCGCCGTCCCTTGCCCGTTCCCTACAGAGTCAGTATCGAACCATGCAAGCGGATAAGCGGGCGGGAAATGGACCGGAAGACCGAGCGCAGCCATTATCGCCCCGACATCGACGGCCTGCGCGCCATCGCGGTGATGGCGGTCATCCTTTACCACCTTGGCCTGCCGGTCGCGGCTTCCGGCTATGCCGGCGTGGACGTGTTCTTCGTCATCTCCGGCTTCCTGATCGGCGGCATCGTGCTGCGCGAACGGGCCGAAGGCCGCTTCACCTACCGCCGCTTCTATGCCCGCCGGGTGCGCCGCATCCTGCCCGCCCTTTGCGCGACGATGCTGGTCCTCGTGCCCGTCGCCTGGGCGGTGATGACGCCGCACCAGCTTCGCTATTTCGGGGGCGCGGTCTTCGCCACGCTCGCCTTCCTGTCGAACGTCTGGTTCTACACAAGGATCGACTATTTCAACCCCGATGCCGAGCTTGACCCGCTCTTGCATACCTGGAGCCTGGGGGTCGAGGAACAGTTCTACATCGTCTTCCCGCCGCTGGTGGCGCTGGCCGCGCTGATCTCGCGCCGCGCGGTGGTGCCGGTGCTGGCCGCGGTGCTGCTGGCAAGCCTTGCCGTCACGCTGGCGACCTCGTCGTCGCGGCCGACGCTGGCGTTCTACATGCTGCACACCCGGATGTGGGAACTGATGGCGGGCGTCCTTGCGGCGGCGGCGCTTCCCCTGGCTGCGCGGCTGCCGGCGCGGGCGGCCGGCCTTCTGGCGCTGGCCGGTCTGGCGCTGGTGATCGCGGGCGTCGCGGCGCTGCCCGAACCGCGGGGCTGGCCGGGGCTGACGACCATCGTGCCGGTCCTCGGCAGCGTGATGGTCGTCCTCTGGGGCGGGGCCGCCGGCCCGGCCCGATCCATCCTTGCCAGCGCCCCCTTCCGCTGGGTCGGCCTTGTCTCCTACAGCGCCTACCTGATCCACCACCCGCTGATCACCATGCTGGCGCTTGCCGGCCATACCGCCGACAGCCTCGCCGCGAAGCTGGCCCTCGTCGTCGCCACGCTGGTTCTGGCGGGGCTGAGCTGGGCCTTCATCGAACAGCCCTTCCGCCGCCCCGGCCCGCTGCCGCGCCCGCGCCGGATCATCCTTGGCGCCACCGCCCTGGCGCTCGCCGCCTTCGCCATCGGCGGCCATGCCACCAAGGGCTATCCCGGCCGCCTGCCCGAGGCGGCGCAGGCCATGCTGGCCTATGCCGACAGCCGTTCCCCCACACATGAGAAATGCACGCTGGGCCGGACCGAGGCGCTGGAACTCGACCCCGCCGCCGCCTGCCTGCACAACCAGGGCGCAACCGGCCCCGAGGTGGTGATCTGGGGCGACAGCCATGTCAGCGTGCTGGCCTACCAGCTGGCCGAGGCGCTGCCCGACGTGCCGGTCCGCGAATTCACCCTTGGCGGCTGCCCGCCGATCCCGGGCGTCAAGAACATCCTGCAGCAGACCAACGCGCCGGTCCGCATGTCCGAGGCCTGCGCCTGGTACAACGACGTCCTGCGCGACTATGTGACCGCGCGCGACGAGGTGAAGCTGGTCGTCCTCTACGCCTACTGGACGAACTATACCCAGCGCGACGATTTCGACACCCAGGCGGGCTACATCCTGCCCGACAAGCTTTACGCCGTGCCGATGGATGCCGACGAGAGTATCGCCGAAGAGGCCCGGCTGGCCCGGCTGAACAGCGCGTTCGCCCAGCTTGTCGGCGATCTTGAGGCCGCGGGGAAACAGGTGCTGATCGTCTACCCGCTGCCGATCGCCGCCTGGGACATGCCGCAGCATGTGGCCCGGCTGATCTGGAAGGATGGACAGGCGCCCGCGACCATCGCCTATCCCAAGGCCGCCTTCGACGGCTACGCCGCCACCGCCCGCGCCATGCTGGACGCGGCCCCTGACGGCCCGCTGACCCACCGGCTTGATCTGGCGGACAGGTTCTGCTCGGAGACGGCCGGCTGCACCGTCTTTGCCGATGGCGTGCCGCTCTTCTTCGACACCAACCACCTGTCGCAGCCGGGCGTCGCGCGGATCGCGCCCGAGGTTGCCGCGGCCGTCAGGTCGATCCTTGCCGCGCCGGCCGCGGGCGCCGCCCCCGGCCCGTGACATTTCGCCAAGCTGTGCTATGGGCAGGCCATGACGCGCCAACTCCTCTTCCTCACCGGCACCCGCGCCGACTTCGGCAAGCTGGAACCGCTGGCCGCCGCCGCGCGGGATGCGGGGCATGCCGTCGCCTTCTTCGTCACCGGCATGCACATGATGGACCGCTACGGCCTGACCAAGCTGGAAGTGGCGCGGATGCCGGGTGTCGCGGTGCAGGATTTCGTCAACCAGCGGCCGGGCGATCCGCAGGACATCGTGCTGGCGAAGACGGTCCTCGGCTTTTCCGACTATGTCACCGAACACCGGCCCGACCTGATCGTGCTGCACGGCGACCGGGTCGAGGCGCTGGCCGGCGCGCTGGTCGCGGCCACGAACTACATCCGCTCCGCCCATGTCGAGGGGGGAGAGGTCTCGGGCACCATCGACGAGGTGTTCCGCCACTGCAACACCAAGCTCTGCACCCACCATTTCGTGTCGTCCGACGCGGCAAGGCGGCGGGTGATGGCGCTGGGCGAACCGGCGGACAGCGTGCATGTCATCGGCTCGCCCGAGCTTGACTTCCACGCCCGCCCCTCGGGCGTGACGCTGGACGCGGTCAGGGCGCGCTACGCCATTCCCTTTGCCGACTACGGCATCGTCACCTTCCATCCGGTGACCAGCGAACAGGAAACCATGGGCGCGCAGGCGCAGGCGCTGTTCGGTGCACTGGCGGCTTCGGGCCGCGCTTTCGTGGTGATCGCGCCGAACAACGACCCGGGGTCCGACGCCATCTTCGCCGCGATCGAGGCGCTGCCCGCCGAACGCTTCCGCGTCCTGCCGTCGATGCGCTTTGCCCATTTCTCGGAACTGATGAAGAACGCGGCCTGCGTGGTCGGCAATTCCTCGGCCGGGGTGCGCGAGGCGCCTTTCCTCGGCATCCCCTCGCTCGACATCGGCTCGCGCCAGGCGAACCGTTCCGACGCGGCCTCGGTCACCGCCTGCGAGGCCTTCGACAGCGCCGCCATCGCCGGCTTTCTGGCGCGCGACTGGGGCCGGCGCCTGTCGCGCGACGCGGGCTTCGGCGAGGGGCGGGCGGCGGACCGCTTCGCCGCGGTGCTGGCCGATCCGGGCTTCTGGGACCGGCCCCTGCAGAAATCCTTCCAGGATCAGGGCTAGGCCGTGGGCTGGCAACTCGCCGCCTACCGCGGGGCGACACGGGCGCTGACGCCGCTTGCCGCGGCCCTGCTGCGCCGCCGCCTTGCCCGTGGCAAGGAAGACCCCGCCCGCTGGCGCGAGAAGCTGGGCGAGGCTTCGGCACCCCGGCCCGCCGGGCGGCTGGTCTGGCTGCACGCGGTCGGGCTGGGTGAGGTTCTGGCGCTCCGCGGCCTGATCGGCGCCATGGCGGGCGAGGATGCGGGGCTGAACTTCCTCGTCACCTCCTCGGCGCGGTCCTCGGCGCAGGTGATGGCGGCGAACCTGCCGCCGCGCACGGTGCACCAGTTCCTGCCGCTGGACGCGCCGCGCTTCGTGGCGCGGTTTCTGGCCCATTGGCGACCGGACCTTTCGGTCTGGGCCGAACAGGATCTCTGGCCGAATGCGGTCACGATGGCCGCCGTGGCGGGCGTGCCGCTGGCGCTGGTCAACGCGCGGATGGATGCCACGTCCTTCGCAAGGCGCGGCCGGGCCCGCGGCCTCTATGCCGAGGCGCTTTCGCATTTCAAGCTCGTCGCCGCGCAGGATGAGGGGACCGCGAAGCATCTGGAAGCTTTGGGCGCACGCGGGGCGCAGGTGAACGGATCGCTGAAGGCCGCCGCGCCGCCGCTGAAGGCCGACGAGACGCGGCTTGCGGCGCTGCGCCAGCTGCTGGGCGACCGCAAGCTGTGGCTGGTCGCCTCGGCGCATTTCGAGGAGACCGCTCTTGCCCTGGAACTGCCGCCCGAGGACAGGCTTCTGGTCATCGTGCCGCGGGATGTCGCCCATGGGCCCGGTATTGCAGAGCGCGCGCGCGCACTTGGCCGCCGGGTCAGCCTTCAATCCGCGGGAGAGGCGCCCTTGGGCGAGGTGCATGTCGCCGATGCCTATGGCGAACTGGGCCTCTGGTATCGGCTTGCCCCTGTTACCCTGATCGGCGGCACCTTCGGCCCGGTCGAGGGGCACAACCCCTGGGAACCGGCCGCGCTTGGCTCGGCCATCCTGCACGGGCCGCGGTTGGCGAATTTCGCCGCCGACTTCGCCGCGCTGGACGGGGCAGGGGCGGCGCTGCCCGTCAGGAAGGCCGACCTGCCCGCGGCCCTGGCGGCGGATCACGCCACGATGGCGGCCCGCGCGCGCGCCCTGTCCGACGCGGCGCAGGGCAGCCTCGCGCCGCTTGCCCGCGACCTGCTGGCCCTGATGCGATGAAGGCCTTCCTCGCCCTCTGGTCGCTGCTCTGGACGCTGGGCCTGCCCTTCGTCCTTCTCTACCTCCGCCGCCGCGGTCGCAGGGACGCGACCTATTCCAGCGCCCTTGCCGAACGGTTCGGCCGCTACCGGCCGCAGATGCCGGGGGCGGTCTGGGTCCATGCCGTCTCGCTGGGCGAGATGCGGTCGGCCGTGCCGCTGATCCGCGCGCTGCTTGACCGTGGTGAGCGCGTCGTGACCACCCATTTCACACCGGCCGGGCGGCGAGAGGCCGAACAGGTCTTTTCATTGGAAATATCGGATGACCGGATGGCGGCCGTCTGGATTCCCTTCGAATTGTCATGGTGTTACCGGGGGTTCTTCGCGGCATTCCGTCCGAAACTCGGCCTGGTCATGGAAATCGAAATCTGGCCGCGGATGGTGTTCGCCGCCCGCGCTTCCGGCGTGCCGCTTTACATGTGCAACGCGCAATACCCAACAAAAAGCATCGCCCGCGACGCCCGCCTGCCGCTGCGCCCCGCCGTGATGCGGGGCTTCGCCGGCGCCCTGGTGAAATCGCAGCTTCAGGCCGACAGGTTCGCCGCCGTGGGCGTGCAGAACATCCATGTCACCGGCGAGTTGCGCTTCGACCAGCCGATCCCGCCGGCGCAGGTCGCCGCCGGCCGGGCGGCGCGGCAGGCGTTGGCCGGCGAACGGCGGGTCGTCACCTTCGCTTCGGTGGTCGAAGGCGAGGATGACCTTTATCTTGACGCAATCAAGACTGCGCTGGCCGAACCGGACGCGCCTTTCGTCGTTTATGTGCCGCGCAAGCCCGAACGGTTTGATGAGGTCGCCGGTCTGCTGGCCGCCCAAGGCCTGCGTTTCGCCCGAAGATCGCAGATTTTCGCCGAAAATCTGACTCCGCGCGCCGGGGCCGCAGCGGGCGACATCCTGCTGGGTGACAGTCTGGGCGAGATGTATTTCTACCTCGCCATGGCCGACCGCGTGGTGACCGGGGGCGGATTTACCCCCCATGGCGCGCACAACATAATCGAACCCTTGGCGCTGGGCCGGCCGGTCGTCGTCGGCCCCGCCATCCACACGATCGAATACCCCACGGCCGAGGCCATCGCCGCCGGGGTCTGCTTCCACGCAGAGACGCCGGAAGACCTGCGCCGCGCGCTTTCGCCCGCGGGCTGGCCCGGCCCGACCAAGGCGCAGATCGACGCCTTCCTCGCCGCCCATTTCGGCGCGACCGAACGGACGATGCGGGCGATCCTGCCGCTGCTCACCAACCGCTGAAACCGCCGTCGACGTTCACCAGCTGCCCGGTCATGTAGCCGGCCGCGGCACTTGCCAGGAACAGCATCGCATCGGCGATCTCGTCCGGCTTCGCCATGCGGTTCAGCATGATCAGCTCACCCACCCGGCGCTGGAATTCGTCGGAGTGGTTGTTGAAGACGGCACCCGGGGCGATGGTGTTGACCGTGGCCCCGCGTGGCGCCCAGTAGCCGGCCAGCCAGACCGTCAGCCCGTGGATGCCGGCCTTGGTCACGCCATAGGCGCTGAAATTCTTGAACGGCATCCCGTCATAGATCCGGTGGTGCGCCCCGTTCAGCGCATACATGCTGGCCACGTTGATCAGCGTGCAGGGCCATTTGCCGACGATGTCGCGGTCCATCTGCCGGGCCACCATGAACGGGCCGGTCAGGTTGGTCCGCATCGTCCTTTCCCAGTCGGTGACTTTCAGGTCGGCGAAATCGGGGAAGGGCTGGCCGGCGCCCATCAAAAGTTCGCCGGTGATGGCGGCGTTGTTCAGGACGACATTCGGCTGCCACCCGTCCTTCAGGATGCGGGCGAAAATCTCGGTCACCTGCGCCTCGTCGGCGACGTCCAGATCGTAGAAGCGGAAATCCGGGCTCGCCCCATGCGCCTCGACCAGCGCCTCCGCCCGCTTGCCCGGCAGGTCGGACGCGATAACCCGCGCCCCTTCCGCCAGCATCCGGCGGACATAGGTCGACCCCAGCACCCCCCCCGATCCGGTGATGAAGACGGTGCGGCCTTTCAGCTGGTCAGTCATCGGCATGGCCTTTCAGGGCTTCGGTCAGCAGGAATTCGACCAGCCGGAAGTCGAACGGGCTGTCGATGTCGACACAGCGCTCGGGCGGCATCAGGAAGGGGATGACCCGGCCTTCCCAAATCCCGCCGGACCGCCGCAGGTAATCGGGCGAAACCACATAGGTCGACGCCGCATGTTCATAGACCACCGGCGCCTGCTGCCGCGCGACCACGCCGCCGGGCAGCGGTTTCGACACATGCAGCGCGCCGGTGGCGTCAGGCTCCACCAAGTTGAAATATGGATTCTTCCGCGCCTCGCAACAGCTCATCACCAGGTCGGGATGTTCGGAATCGTAAAGCGCCAGCGCGCCGGAAATATCCTCGGGCCGCCGCAGGGGCGAGGTGCAGTCGAGGTCGAGGAAGGCCGTCACCGGCGCCGGCAGCAAAGGCTCCGCCGCCGCCAGCGCATGTTGCCACACCCCCCATTTGCCCGCGGTGTCGGTCGCCAGATGCGCCGGCCGCAGCCCGATTGCCAGCGCCCCCTTGGCGACGGCATGGTCGTAGATCGCGGGATCGTCGGTCGACACCACCACTGCATCTACCCGCGGATGGGCGAACAGTTGGTCAAGCGACCAGTCGATCAGCGGCTTGCCGCAGATCGGGCGGAAGTTCTTGCCCGGAACCCCCTTCGACCCTTTCCGCGCACCGATATGGCCAAGGATCATGTCAGCTCCTTCGTGATCTGCCCGACAAAGCGCCGCGCCGCCCAGGCCTTCGCGACCAGCCGGGCCGAGGGCAGCGCCAGGTCAAGCCTCGGCAGCAGCGGGTTGGCCGAGGGTGCGCGGCCCGCCGCCAGCGCCAGAAAATCGCGCAGCGCATCCAGGAACATCCCGTTGCGCTCCAGCGGCATGTCCAGCGTCTTCGCTCCGGTGCTGTCGGTCACGCGATAGGCCTGTGCGGCGAAATCGAAATCATGCATCCGCTCGGACCCACGCAGATGGGTTCTTCTGTGCAGCCCCGGGGTCAGGTAGTCCATCGACACATCGCCCACCAGCGAACCCCGGCGCAGGGAAATCCGGCTGGCGAAATCGACATCCGGGAAGGCCGCGTGGCCGAGAGACTCCACGCCGGTCACGTCCAGCCCCGGGAACAGGCAGCACGCCATGTCCAACTCGTGGCACAGGTCCAGCAGCACCCCGCCGCCTTCATCCCGAGCCGCATAGCTTTCGGAGAACCGCCAGTTGGCGCGCCATTGCGTCACGTCATGGCCGATGGTCATGGCGAATTGGAAGACATCCGACAAGTCGGCCTCGGCCAGCGCCCGCACGCCCGGATGATAGCGCATCATGTAGCCCAGCATCGAGCGATCGGCGACCGGGGCAGCGATGTTTTCGATGATCTCAAGCTCCGCTGCGTAGAAGGCCAGCGGCTTCTCGATATACATCGGCAGGCCGCGGTCGGCGGCGAACTGGATCAGCGGCTGGCGAATGTTCGTCGCCGTGGCGATCACCACCGCCTCGGCCCCGTCCATCGCCGCCACCGCGCCCGAAAGCCCCGCCGCGCGCCAGGACAACAGCCGGGGCGCGGCGCCAAGGGATTCCAGATTGTCGTGGTGCCGCCGCCCGATAGAGCCCGCACCGATCACCAGAACCCGCATCGAACGCCCCCTTCGGGCCGGTGCTAGCGCGAAACGCCCGTCGCCGCCAGAGGGGGCGGCCGCCGTTGCGGCCATTCGGTCGCCCGGTGCCAGGCCTGCCCGATGGCAAGGACGCCCGCATCATCGCCCGACCGGCCGATGATCTGCATCCCCATCGGCAACCCGGCCGCGCCGAACCCCACCGGCACCGACAGCGCCGGCAGGCCGATCAGGCTGGCGGGGATGACGATCTCCATCCAGCGGTGATAGGTGTCCATGCGGCGGCCGGCAATTTCCTGCGGCCAGCGCCAGTCGGCCGGGAAGGGCCAGACCTGCGCACTGGGCAGGACCAGCGCATCGAACCGGTCGAACAGGCGCGCCGCATGGGCATACCAGCGCGACCGGATCAGGCTGGCCTCGTAGACCGCCTGCGCGCTCAGCCCCAGCCCCTGCTCGATCTCCCAGATCGTCTCGGGCTTGGTCAGGGCGCGCTGCGCCGGATCGTCGTAAAGCGCCTTCTTGCCGCCCGCCGACAGCATCGCCCGCAGGGTCACCCAGGACGACCACAGCTTTTCGGCGGGGTAGGGCGGTGGCAGCGGCTCGACCACGGCGCCAAGCGCCTCCAGCTGCCGCAGCGCCGTTTCGCATATCTCCAGGATGCCGGGTTCCACCGCATAGGCGCCGCCCCAGTCGGCAAGCCAGCCGATCCGCAGCCCCTTCACCCCCCGCTCCAGCCCCGACAGCACGTCGGGCACGGCGCGGGGGAAGGGCGCCTCGGGGTTCTCGCCCGCCTGCACCAGCAGGAACCGCGCCACGTCCTCGATGCTGCGCGCCATCGGCCCCTCGGTCGCCAGCGTTGCCAGATGGGTGTCGCCCTCGGCATCCGAAGGCACCAGCCCCCAGGTCGGCCGGAAGCCATAGACGTTGCAGAAGGCCGCCGGATTGCGCAGCGACCCCATCATGTCCGACCCGTCGGCCAGCCAGACCATCCGCGCCGCCAGCGCCGCCGCCGCCCCGCCGGAAGACCCCCCGGCACTTCGCCCCAGGTCATAGGGGTTGCGCGTCACCCCGAAGACCGGGTTGAAACTGTGCGATCCCTGGCCCCATTCCGGCGTGTTGGTCTTGCCGGTGAAGATCGCCCCCGCCGCCCGCATCCGCGCGGCGACCAGATCGTCACCAGCCGGCATATGGTCGGCAAAAACCGGCGATCCCCAGGTCGTCCTGAGGCCCGCCGTCGCCAGCAGATCCTTCACCGCCAGCGGAAGCCCGTGCAGCCAGCCCGCGGGTGCGGCATCGTCCGCCGCCCGCGCCTCGGCCATGAGGAGATCGGGATCGCGGGCCGAGACCACGGCGTTGACCGCGCCGTTCGTCGCCGCGACCTGCGCCAGATGCGCCGCCATCACCTCGGACGGCGCCACCTTGCGGGCATGGATCAACCGCGACAGATCGCTCGCCGACAGGTCCAGCAGGCCCATCTCCCCCATCTCCTGTTCTCAAATATCCCACGGGGGGCGCGGGGGGTGTGAAACCCCCCGCAAGTCAGGCGCCTGGCCTTACTTCTGCAGCTCGGTCCAGATCGCGGTCTGGAAGTCCAGCGCCTTGCCGGTGCAGCCCGGCAGGAACACGCCATGCGACAGGTTCTCGGCCGAGACGTTGACCTCGGGTGCGGTCTTCATCTCCTCCGACATGAATTCCTCGGAACCCTTGATCCCGTTCGCATAGCGCGCGAATTCCGAGATCATCGCGGCGTTCTCCGGCACCATGATGAAGTCCAGGAACTTGTAGGCTTCGTCCACGTTCTTGGCGTCGGCCAGAAGGGCGACGGAATCCATGAACAGCGGATAGCCCTCTTTCGGGAAGCCGTACTGGACCTTGCCTTCGGTCGCGAGCCGCGCCCGCATGGTGGAGCCGTTCCAGTTGACCGAGGCCGCCCAGTCGCCGTTCGACAGCCGCTCGGTCGCACCGTAGTCCATGCTGATCCAGTCGGGCTTCGCCGCCAGCAGCGTGTCTCGCACCTTCTTCATGATCTCGGGGTCTTCCTCGCAGGGCTTGCCGCCGGCATACATCGTGGCCAGCGACAGGATGTCCGACATCTCGGGGACGACGTTGATCTTGCCCTTCAGCTCGTCCGGCACGTCCAGGAACACGGCCGAGGTGTTGATATCGCCGGAATAGACGCCGGTGTTGACGGCGATCCCGGTCGAGCCCCACTGCCACGGAACGGTGTAGGTGCGACCCGGATCCCATTCCACGTTCATCCATTCGGGGGCGATGTTGCCGTGGTTCGCCAGCTTCGTCAGGTCCAGCGGCACGATCAGGCCCTTGTCCACCCAGAAGCGGACATAGTTGGCCGAGGGGACCACCAGGTCGAAGCCCGAGCCGCCGGCCTCGACCTTGGCCAGCGCCACGTCGTTGCTGTCATAGTCCGTCACCGTGACCTTGATCCCGGTTTCCTTCTCGAACTTGTCCAGCATTTCCTGGCTGGTGTAGTTGCCCCAGTTGTAAAGCTGCAGCTGGCCCTCGGCCGCGGCGAGCGTCGCCGAGGCCAGGACCATCGCGGTTGCCGTCATCAGTCTTTTCATTGCTTGTCTCCCAGTTGGTTGTCAGTCTTTCTTGCGCGTCAGCAGGAAGAAGGCGGTGAGCATCACCACCGTCACCCCCAGAAGCATGGTCGAGATCGCGTTGACCTCGGGCGTGAAGGCCCGGCGCAGCTGGCCGAGCATATAGGTCGGCAGCGTGTCCTGTCCGCCGGATTTCACGAATTCGGTGATCACCACATCGTCGAGGCTGATCACGAAGGCCAGCATCGCCCCGGCCATGATCCCCGGCGCCAGAAGCGGCAGCGTGACGCGGCGGAAGGTGGCCCAGGGGCTGGCGTAAAGGTCGGCCGCGGCGGTTTCCAGGGACAGGTCCATGCTCTCCAGCCGGGCGCGGATCGGCAGGTAGGCGAAGGGGATGCAGAAGGCACTGTGCGCGGCGATCAGGTAGCCCAGGCCCTGATAGCCGGTCGCGACCTTGACGATGCCGAAGAAGATGAGGAGCGCCACGGCGGTCACGATCTCGGGCACCATCAGCGGCTGGTTGATCATCACATAGATCAGGGTCTGCCCCTTGAACGCCTGCCGCCGCGTGGTGCCAAGCGCGGCCAGCGTCGCCAGGGTGGTCGATATGGCCGCCGCCGAAACGCCGATGATCAAGGACCGGACCGTGGCGGCCTTCACATCCGCATTGTCCCAGGCATCGCCGTACCAGTGCAGCGAGAATCCGCCCCAGGTCGCCACCGAATTGGAATTGTTGAAGGAAAAGATCACCAGGGTGACGATCGGCAGATAGAGGATGACGAAGGCCGCAACGGCCACGGTGGCAAAGCCCGGCAGGCGGCTGATCTCGAACCCGCGCTCAGCCATGGCCCGCCCCCCGGTCGCGGTTGGCGACCCGGACGTATACCAGAAGCGCCGCCGTCACGATGATGAGGAGCAGCACCGACAGCGCCGCGCCCAGGGGCCAGTTCTTGCCCTGCAGGAACTGCAGCTCGATGAAGTTGCCGATCATCATCTTCTTGCCGCCGCCCAGGATGCGCGGGGTGACATAGGCGCCCAGCGAGGGCACGAAGACCAGGATGGAGCCGGCGATGATCCCCGGCTTGACGATGGGCAGGATCACCCGGCGCAAGGTGCGCAAGCGGCTGGCATAGAGGTCGTAGGAGGCCTCCAGCAGCCGCATGTCGAACCGCTCGATGGTGGCGTAGAGCGGCAAGACCATCAGCGGCAGGTAGACATAGGTCATGCCCGTAAGCACCGCGCCTTCGGTATAGACGATCTGCAGGGGCCGGTCGATCACCCCCAGCCAGATCAGCGTGGTGTTGAGGATGCCCTCGTTCCGGATCACCTCGTTGATCGCGAAGGTGCGGATCAGCAGGTTGGTCCAGAACGGAATCGTGATCAGGAACAGCCACATCGCCCGCTGCTGGACGGGGCGGGTGGCGATGAACCAGGCGGTGGGGAAGCCGATGGCGAAGGTCAGCGCGGTGGTGGCCAAGGACAGCCAGACGGATCGCCAGAAGATCGTCAGATGCGCGTCGGCCAGCGCGTATTTCTCCTCGAAGATGTCATAGGTCAGGAAGATGCCCTTCCAGCCCTCGACCGAAACCTCGCGGATGATCCCGCCGGTGTCGTTCGCGGTCAGGAAAGAGTACCAGACGACGATCAGCAGGGGGCCGGCGGCCGCCAGCGCCAGCAGCACCAGCGCAGGCGCCGACAGCAGCCAGCCGTTGCGGGCCGAGGTCCTGACGGCGTTTTCCTCGGCGGGGCTCATTCAGTCCTCCACCCGTTGCACGGCGCCTTCGGCAAAGCGGATGCCGACCGTCTGGCCCTCGGTCAGCCCCGCGTCGCCCGTGGCCGGGCTTTGCAGCCGGGCGACGATCTCGGTCCCGTCGCCAAGCGCCAGGTGGCAATGCGTGTCGGTGCCGAAATAGACCAGCGTCTTCACCTTCGCCTGCAACCCGCCATCCTCGGCCCGACCCAGTCGCAGCTGTTCCGGACGGACGCTGACCGTCGCCTTGCCGCCCGCCCGCAGGTCACGCACGTCGATGCGCTCTCCCGTCGCCAGCCGCAACACACGGTCCTCGGCTTCGCCGGTCAGAAAGTTGGTCTCGCCGATGAAGCTGGCGACGAAGCGGTTCTTCGGATGGATGTAAATCTCCTTCGCGCTGCCAACCTGCTGGATCTTCCCCGCGCTCATCACCGCGATCCGGTCGGACATGGTGAGCGCTTCCTCCTGGTCGTGCGTCACGAAGACGAAGGTGATCCCGGTCTCGGTCTGCAGCCGCTTCAACTCGATCTGCATCTCCTTGCGCAGCTTCAGGTCCAGCGCCGACAGCGGCTCGTCGAGCAGAAGCACCTTCGGTTGCGGCGCCAAGGCGCGCGCGAGGGCCACCCGCTGCTGCTGGCCGCCCGAAAGCTGGCTGGTCTTGCGCGTCGCCAGGGGCTCCATCTTCACCAGCGCCAGCATCCGCCGGGTGGTGGCGGCGACCTCGGCCGCGGGCTTGCCCAGCATTTCCAGCCCGAAGGCCACGTTCTGCGCCACCGTCAGATGCGGGAACAGCGCATAGGACTGGAAGACCGTGTTCACCGGCCGCTTGTTGGGCGGCAGCGTGGTGATGTCGGCCCCGTCCAGCAGGATGGTCCCGTCCGTCGGCATCTCGAACCCGGCGATCAGCCGCAGAAGCGTGGTCTTGCCGCAACCCGAAGGCCCCAGCAGCGTGAAGAATTCGCCCCGCGCGATGTCAAGCGACACATCGTCAAGGGCCCGGACCGCCGTGCCCCCCTGACCGAAGGCCTTGATCACGTGGCGGGCCGAGATGATGGCCTCTGCCGTCACTTTGCCGTGCTCCCTGTTCGTCGCGGGGCCGGTCATCCTGTGGACGCCGGCCTTTTGATCATATTGGTCGCCCCGATCGCGGCTTGTCGAGCGATTCCTTGCCCCCTCATCCGGCCATCGCTGCGCGTTTCAGCGCCCAGGGCGCCGCACGCTCAAGTTCCGCGCAAAGGGCGATCAGGGTTTCGTCGGCGCCGAAGGGCGCGGCAAGGTGGACGCCGACGGGCAATCCGCCGGCGGTCCAGCCCAGGGGAAGGCTTGCCGCCGGCTGCCCGCTGGCGTTGAAGACCGCGCAGAACGGCGAATAGGCGAAAATGCCCGCGGGCCCGGTGCGGAAGGCGACATAATCCTCGGTCGTATGGGCGAAGCGGCCCACTTTCGCCGGCGGTTCGGCCAGCGTCGCCGACAGCAGGATGTCGTATCCCGGCCCGTCGCCGGGGGCGAAGAACCCCGCCATCTCGCGGCCGAAGGCGTGGATTTCGCCGACCGCCTCCAGATAGCGGGTGGGATGCAGGGTGCCGGCATGGGCAACCGCCCCGCGTCCGACGCCTTCCACCAGATCGGGCGTCAGCGGCCGGCCCTTCAGCGCATGGCGGATGCCAAGCGCGGTGCCGACGGCGACGATGTCGGTCCAAGCGCGCATCATCCCCGGCACATCGGCAGCCGGACGGGCCGGTTCGACCGCATGGCCCAGCGATTCCAGCAACCGCGCCGTGGCAAGGACGGCATCGCGCACCTCGGGGTGGATCGCCGTGCCGGTGAAGGTGGTGTCGCAGAGCGCGACGCGCAGCCGGCGCGGCGGGCGGCTGATCGCGGCGGCATGGCCCTGCGTCAGCGGCGGCGCCCAGTAGGGGGCGCCCGGGTCGGCCCCGGCGCAGGCGTCCAGCATCACCGCCGTGTCGCGCACCGACCGGGTCAGGAACCCGTCGATCGCCATCCCGGCCCAGCCCTCGCCGGCATAGGGCCCGTCGGGCAGCCGCGCGCGTGTCGGCTTGAAGCCGAAAAGCCCGCAGCTTGCCGCCGGGATGCGCACCGATCCTCCGCCGTCCGACCCGTGCGCCATGGCGACGATCCCCGCTGCCACCGCCGCGCCGGCCCCGCCGGACGATCCGCCCGAGGTGTGGTCAAGGTTCCACGGGTTCCGCGTCGGCCCGCCGTAGACCGCCGCCTCGGTTGCCGTGCCCACGCCACCCTCCGGGCTGGTGGTGCGGCCGAAGGTGACGACACCCGTCGCCCTGATCCGGGCGAAAATCGCTGAATCGCCCGGATAGCGCGTGTTCGCTAAAAGGCGCGAGCCGTTGTGCGACGGGAAATCCTTCGCCTCGATCCCCAGATCCTTGATCAGGAACGGCACGCCGCGGAACGGCCCCGGCGGCAGCCCCTCGCGAATCGACCGGCGGGCCACCTCTTCCTGCACCAGCACCACGGCGTTGATCGCCGGGTTGCGCGCCGCAACCGCCGCCAGGGCCGCATCCAGCAGTTCGTCCGGCGTCACCTCGCCCCTGGCGACCAGCCCGGCCAGTTCCGTCGCGTCGCGCGCACCCAGGTCACCGATCATCGGCCGAGTCTCCCGTTGGTTCCGTGCCGTCATGCTGGACGCCCGGCCTGCCCGGGTCCAGCCCGGAAGCGGCAGGCTCCGTGGCGCAAAACGACCATTCCGCCCCCGGCCGCGACCGGCCCGGACCGGCGGCCCGAACGGACGGCCCGAACGGACCGCTTGACAGGCCCCCTGTCCGGGTCCATGGAAATGACGCCTTCGGTTCCGGGCCTGAAAATCCGGATGAAAAGGGAACGCGGTAAGGGCATCGCCCAAATCCGCGGCTGCCCCCGCAACTGTATGCGGCGAGCGCGGACGGAATACGCCACTGGGGCCCCGGCCCCGGGAAGGCCCGGCCAAGCGACGACCCGCAAGCCAGGAGACCTGCCGAGGTGATCACCCTTTCCGCCGCGCGGGGTGCGCGATGGAGGGCGGGCATCCGCCAGAGGTGACGTGTAACGCGTCGCAGGCGGGCCGAAATCCCCCCGTGACGGAACGCATCGAAGGCGGGACACCGCACGAAAGGGGACGAACATGCTGCACGGAATTTCACGCATCGCGCTGGTCGCATCGCTTCTGGCCGGCGCCGGCGGCGGCGCCATGGCGCAGGACGGCACGGACGAGGGCGACACCACCTTCCTTGGCACCATCACCACCTCGGCCAGCACCGAACCCGTCGGCCTTTCCGAAACCGGCGCCTCGGTCAGCGTCGTCACCGCCGACGATCTGGCCAAGGCGGGCGACATGTCGGTCGCCAGCCAGCTGGCCCGGCTTCCCGGCGTCTCGATGACGCGGAACGGCGGCCTCGGCACCTCGACCGCGCTGCGCCTTCGCGGTCTTTCCGGCCCCTATATCGGCGTCCGGATCGACGGGATCGACGTGGCCGACCCCTCGGGCACCCAATGCGCCTATGATTTCGGATCGACCACCCTTGGCGGCATCAGCCGGATCGAGGTGCTGCGCGGCTCGCAATCGGCGCTCTACGGCTCCGAGGCGATCGGCGGCGTCGTCGACATCACCACCTTCCGCGCCCGCGAGGAGGGGACCGAAGTGCAGGTCGGCATCGAGGCCGGCTCGAACGAGACCTATGCCGCCACCGCCGGAATCGCCATGAAGTCCGACCGGGTGGAACTTGCCTTCTCGGCCAGCCGCACGGTGACCGACGGCATCTCGGCCTTCGACGGCGGGGCCGAAAGCGACGGCTTCCGCGCCACGACGCTGACCTTCTACGGCGCGTATCAGCTGACCGACAGCCTGCGCATCGGCCTGAACGGCATCTGGCGCGACAGTTTCACCCAGTTCGACGGCTTCGCTTCGGTGCCGCCCTTCGGGCTGACCGACACCGACGATACCGAGGACGGTCAGCTGCGCGGCCTGCGCGCCTTCGCCACGTTCGAGACCGGCGCGATCAGCCACGAACTCTCGTTCGCCCATTCCGCGACCCGGCGCGACTATGTCTATCCGACCGGCTTCTATACCGAGACCAGCTTCGACGGCAGCCGCGACCAGCTGGCCTATGCCGGCCGATGGGACGCCTCGGCCATGCTGTCGGTGAACTGGGGCCTTGACCACACCCGCGAGACCTTCGACGGCACCAGCACCTCGGCCTTCGGCACCGACATCGACGCCGGCGAGTCGACGACGAGCGCCATCTTCGCCGAAGTCCTCTATGCCCCGACCGATGCGCTGGACCTGTCGGTCGCGCTGCGCCACGACGACCATGACGCCTTCGGCGGCCATGATACCGGCCGCGTCGCGCTGGCCTGGCGGCCGGCCGACGACTGGGTGATCCGCGCCGTCGCCTCGACCGGCTTCCGCGCGCCCTCGCTCTACGAGCTTTACAGCACCTACTACGGCAACCCCGACCTGCAGCCCGAGACCAGCACCAGCTTCGAACTGGGCGCCGAATACCTGATGGGCAACGGCGGTTCGCTGCAGGTGACGCTGTTCCACACCGAGATCGACGACAAGATCCAGTGGTCCGGCGGCACCTACAACCAGGTGCCGGGCGTCACCACCACCCGCGGCGTCGAACTCGCCGGCAGCGTGCCGGTCGCCCAGGGGTGGGAGGCTTTCGGCAACTACACCTACACCGACGCCTTCACCGAAGACGCGGGCCTGCGCACCGCGGCGATCCGCGTGCCGCGCCATGACCTGACGCTCGGGGTCGAGGGGCAGATCACCGACCGGGTCTCGGGCCTCTTCACCCTGCAGCACGTTGCCGATGTGCTGGATGCAGGCCCCTTGCCCGACTACACCGTCGCCAACCTGACCGTCAGCTACGCGGTCAACGACACGACCGAGGCCTATCTCCGCGTCGAGAACATCTTTGATGAGGATTACCAGACGGTCCGCGACTACGGCCAGCCCGGCCGCCAGGTCTTCCTTGGCCTGCGCGCGTCGTTCTGATCCGGCCCGGCCGGCGCCGGCGCTGGCAGGGGCGGCGGCGCTGGCCGTCGCCCTTGCCGGGGCGGCGATGGCCGCGGGCGATGCCGCAGCACCGCCCGCGCGCGTGGTTTCGATGAACGTCTGCACCGACCAGCTGGCCATGCTGCTGGCAGCACCCGGCCAGCTGGTCTCGGTCAGCTTCCTTGCCACCGATCCGCAATCCTCGGCCATGGTGGCCGAGGCCGCCGCCTATCCGCCGAACCGCGGCCAGGCCGAACAGATTTTCCTGATGCGCCCCGATCTTGTGCTGGCGGGCACCTATACCTCGCTCGAATCCGTGGCGCTGCTGCGCCAGCTGGGCGTCACCGTGCTGCAGGTGCCGCCGGTCGATGCGCTGGCCGATGTCGGCCCGCAGATGCGCCTTGTCGCCGACGCCATGGGGCGAAGTGCCGAAGGTGCGGCCCTTGCCGCCGAATTCGAGACCGGGCTTGCCGTACTGGCGGTCGACCTTCCGCCGGCGACGGCCGCGTTCTACTATCCCAACGGCTATACCACCGGGGAGGGGACGCTGTCCGACGACGTGCTTGACCACACGGGTTTCCGCAACGTGGGGGCCGAGGCCGGGCTGACCGGCGGCGGCATCCTGCCCCTTGAACGGCTGGTCATGGCCCAGCCCGATGTGGTGGTGACCTCCACCCCCTATCCCGGCGCCTCGCGGTCCGAGGAAATCCTGGCGCATCCGGCGCTTGCGGCCCTGCGCATGCAGGCAGGCGTTGCCGCAACCACCAGCGCCGACTGGGTCTGCGGCATTCCGCAGCTTCTGCGCGCCGTCGCCGCGATGAAGGCCACGCGCGAGGCGCTGGAGTGAAGGGCCTCTTCCCCGCGCTGGCCCTGCTGGTGGCACTCCTTTTCGCGGCCTCGCTGCTGATCGGGCCGGCGGGGCTGGGCCTTGGCGAAAGCCTCGCCGCGCTCTTCCGGGGCGAGGGCGGGCCGGTCGTCCTGGTCATGCGCGAAATCCGGCTGCCCCGCGCCATCCTCGGCCTTCTTGCGGGGGCGGTCCTTGGCCTTGGCGGCGCGGCGATGCAGGGCTACCTGCGCAACCCGCTGGCCGAACCCGGGCTGATCGGCGTCTCGGCCTCGGCCTCGCTCGGCGCCGTCATCGCGCTGCAGACCGGGCTTGCCGCCAGCTTCGCGCTGGCGCTGCCCTTGTTCGCCCTTGCCGGGGCCGGCGGCGCGGTCCTGCTGATCCTGCTGATGGCCGGCCCGCGCGGCGGCGCGCTGGCGCTGATCCTGGCCGGGATCGCCATCTCCGCCCTTGCCTCGGCCCTGACGTCGCTGGTCCTGAACCTGTCGCCCAACCCCTTTGCCGCGATGGAAATCGTCTACTGGATGATGGGCTCGCTCGCCGACAGGTCGATGACGCATGTCTGGCTGGCCGCCCCCTTCATGCTGGCCGGGATGGCGGCGCTGCTGACGCTGGGCCGCGGCCTTGACGCGCTGACCCTGGGCGAGGATGCGGCGCTGTCGATGGGGGTGGACCTTGCCCGCCTGCGGCTGGTGCTGGTCCTTGGCATCGCCGCCTCGGTCGGGGCGGCGGTCGCCGTCGCCGGGGCGGTGGGCTTTGTCGGGCTGGTGGTGCCGCATGTCCTGCGCCCCCTTGTCGGCGCGCGTCCCTCGCGGCTCCTGCCGGCATCTGCACTGGGCGGTGCCGCCGTCCTTCTGGCCGCCGACATCGCCACCCGCCTTGTCGCCCCCGACCGCGACCTGAAGCTGGGCGTCCTGACCGCCATCGTCGGCGCGCCCTTCTTCCTGCACCTGATCTGGCGGATGAAAAGGGTCGAGGCATGACGCTTCTCGCGCTGGACGCCCTGACCGTGCGCCGTGGCGAATGCCCGGTGGTCGACCGTGCCTCGCTTGCCGTGGGCGCGGGTGAGGTCGTGGGCCTTCTCGGCCCGAACGGCGCCGGCAAGACCAGCCTGCTGCGCGGTGCCCTGGGCCTTCTGCCGCATGAAGGGCATTCGTCGCTGGCCGCGCTGCCGCGCGCCGAACGCGCCCGGGCGGCCGCCTTCCTGCCGCAGGCCCGCGAAATCGCCTGGCCGGTCAGCGTCGAAACGCTGGTCGCCCTTGGCCGCGCGCCCCATGGCGAGGCCGACCCCGCCCATCCGGCGGTGGACCGCGCGCTGGCACGCATGGGGCTTGCGGCCTTCCGCAGCCGCGCGGCCACCGCGCTTTCCGGCGGCGAACAGGCGCGCGTCCTGATCGCGCGGGCGCTGGCGCAGGAAACGCCGCTGCTGCTGGCCGACGAACCGGCAGCCGGCCTTGATCCCGAGGCGCAGATCAGGACGATGCAGGTCTTCGCCGATCTGGCGGCCGAGGGGCGCGCCGTCATCGTCTCGCTGCACGACCTTGGCCTTGCCGCGCGGCATTGCACCCGGCTGGCGCTGATGCACCGCGGCCAGATCGTCGCCGATGGCGCGCCGCGCGCAGTGCTGACGGATGAAAACCTTGCCACCGTCTTCGGCGTCCGCGGCTTTCATGCCGAAACCGCCGACGGCCCGGTTTTCCAGCCGGTCGGGGTGACGCGGTGATCGCCGTCACCCTGGCGCGCCCCTGGCTGGTCGCCCGCCTGCCCGGACCGATGCGCGCCCTGTCCCACGCGCCCTACGGCCCCGGCTACCGGATGACCGGCGCCGTTCTCTGGCGCGAGGTCAGGAATGCCGACCTGACCCCCGGCTTCGATGCCGAAGGCTGGCTGCAGGGCGAAATGGCCCGCGCCCCCGAACCGGCCGGCGTCGCCATGCTGACCTCGCGCGACATCGGCACCTGGGATCAGGCGAGTGCCAGCGTCGACGGCATCGGCGCGCATTGCGTGGTGACGCTGGGCCTGTCGAATGCCGAAGCCGTCGGCACCCGGCTGCCCTGGCATTCGGCCGACTACGGCACGATCAACCTCTTGGTCGCGACCGACGCCGCACTGACCGGGACGGCCCAGCTTGAGGCGCTGACGATTGCCGTTCAGGCGCGGACGGCGGCGCTGCTGGACCTGGGCCTGCGGCTGGAGACCGGGCTTGCCACCGGCACCGGCACCGATTGTATCGTCGTCGCCTGCCCGCCCGGCGACCTGCGCTATGCCGGGCTGCACACCGCGGTGGGCGAGGCGGTGGGCTCGGCCACCCGCAGGGCCGTCTTCCGCGCCGCGACCGACTGGCTCCGCTGGCGCGATGCCAAACGGGCAGGGCGGGCGCAGGATGGCTGAGCGTATCGTCTGCCTGACCGAGGAAACGGTCGAGACGCTTTATCTGCTGGGGCAGGGGCACCGGATCGTCGGCGTCACCGGCTATGCCATCCGCCCGCCGCAGGTGCGCCGCGAGAAGCCGCGCGTTGGCGCCTTCACCTCGGCCGACGTGCCGAAGATACTGGCGCTGAACCCCGACCTTGTCCTCACCTTCTCGGACCTGCAGGCGCCGATTGCCGAGGCGCTGGTCTGCGCCGGCGTCGAGGTCCATGCCTTCAACCAGCGCGATCTGGCCGGCATCCTGCGGATGATCCGCACCCTTGGCGCCCTGACCGGCAGCGCCGCCGCCGCCGAAACACTGGCGCGCGGCTATGCGGACCGGCTTGCCATGATCGCCGCCATCCCAAGGCCGCACCGGCCAAGGGTCTGGTTCGAGGAATGGGACGATCCCCTGATCGCGGGCATCGGCTGGGTGGCCGAGCTGATCGGCATCGCCGGCGGCGAGAACGCCTTCCCCGAACTGTCGCGCCAGCCCGCGGCGCGCGACCGGATCATCCTGCCCGATGCCGTCATCCCGCGCGCGCCCCGGATGTCATCATCGGCAGCTGGTGCGGCAAGAAGCTGGTGCCCGCGCGCATCGCCGCGCGCCCCGGCTGGGCGGCGATCCCGGCCGTCCGCGACGGCCGCATCCACGAGATCAAGGCGCCGCTGATCCTGTCCCCCGGCCCCGCGGCGCTGACCGACGGGCTGGATGCGATCCTTGCCGCACTCTGGGGCGATCAGCCCGGAAAGTGACGCGCCAGTTCCCGCGCCAGCCGCGCCGGGTCCACCGGCTTGACCAGAACCCCGTCCATCCCCCGCGGCACCGCCTCGGCCGCCAGCGCGTCGGCCGTCATCGCCACCACCGGCGTCCGCGCATTCGGCCCCTCCAGCGCGCGGATACGGGCGACCGTCTCGGTCCCGTCCATGCCGGGCATGTTGAGGTCGAGAAGCACCAGATCGACCGCCTCGCCCGACAGGATCGCCAGCGCGGTATCGCCGCTTTCCGCCTCGATCACCCGCGCGCTGGTCGGGCGCAGCTGCATCGCGGCGACCATGCGGTTCGATCCGATGTCGTCGACGACCAGCACCACCCGCCCCGAAAGGTCGGGCAGCCGCGCCCCGACCGCGGCATCCGCGGCGGCATCGGCGCCCGTCTCGTCGGTCCGGGCGGGCAGCCACAGCCGGAACCGCGCGCCCGTGCCGGCCAGCGAGGGCAAGAGGGTCACATCGCCGCCCATCTGCCGCGCCAGCGCCCGGCTGATGGTCAGGCCAAGCCCCATGCCCTGCGCCTCGGTGCGCCCGCGGCGGAACGGCTCGAACACCTGCTCCTCCTCGCCCGGCGCGATCCCCGGCCCGCTGTCGGCGATGTCGATGCGAAAGCCGTCGCCCTCGGCCGCGGCGGTCACGGTGACCGGGCCATGGCCTGCGTGTTTCAGCGCATTGCCCAAGAGGTTCACCAGACATTGCCGAAGCCGCTGCGGGTCCAGCCGCAGCCGGCGGGGCAGGCCCGGCTCGGCCCGGAAGGCAAGGGTCGATCCGCGCCGCAGCGCCTGTTCGCGGAACGGCCCCAGCGTCGCCTCCAGTTCGCCCGGCAGGTCGACCGGCCGTTCCCGCAGGCGGAACCGCCCGTCCTCGATCGCCGACATGTCGGTCGCGTCGTCAAGGATCGTCGCCAGATCGCTTGCCGCGCCGACCATCAGCGCGAACCTGTCCCGCTCGTCGGCATCGCCCGCCTCGGCCAGCGCCGCATGCGCCATCCCGAGGACCGAGTTCAGCGGCGTGCGCAATTCGTGGCTCAGCACCGCCAGGAACCGGCTTTTCGCCGCGTCCGCCCGGGTGGCGCGCTCTTCCTCCTGCCGGATGGCGCGGTGCAGGCGGTTGTTCGACAGCATGGCGATGAACGTATAGGCCAGCGTGCAGAAGGCGCTGGTCGACGACAGCGCCAGGCCAAGCGGGCTGCCGGCCCGCAGCCAGTAGATCGTGTTGAAGACCGACACGGTGATCGCCAGCGCCGCAAGCCCGGCCAGCCCGGCCGGCAGGTGGATCGCCCTGACCACCGTCAGGTGCAGAAGCGAGGTCATCACCAGACCGACGGCAAAGGCCTGCGCATAGGGTTCGTCCGACAGCCAGACGAAGCCCGCGGCGGCGACGAAGGCGGTCTCGGTCACCGCGATCATCGCCAGGTGCAGGCCGTAGATCCGCCGGCTGTGCCGCCGCCGGGCGTTCTGCATCAGCACATGGCTTGCCGATTCCAGCCCGACGTTGATCGCCGCCAGGATGCCGACGGTCCAGGGATCGACGAAGATCAGGCACAGCGCGAAGGCGATCAGCGTCAGCGCGATCCGTTCAAAGAACTCGCGCGCCAGGATTTCCGTCTGCCAGTCGATCTCGGCCAGATGCGGCATCGCCGCCGCGCCGGGAAGGTCGGTGCCCGCGCGGTTCACGGCGCCGCCCCTGCCGCGATGTCCTGGGTGACCGCCCCCGCGGCGTCGAAGATCAGGATGCGCCCGGTCCGGGTGACGATGGCCGACCATCCCTCGCCGAAGGTCACCGCGGCGGCGGTCTCGCCCGCCGGCAGCCGCAGGTCGTCGGGCAGGCGCGGCGGCGCCTCCAGCGCCGCCGGCAGGCGGGTGACAAGCAGCCACACCACCGCTATGACACCGCCGATCATGCACAGCATGAGAAGGGTCACCAGACCCTTCAGGAAGCGGAGCGAGCGGGGGAGCGCTTCCCCGTCAGGAGCATCTGCCATGGGCGAGCCTTTCGACGACGACAATCCGGCTGCGGGCGCGGTCCTGCGCGTCACGCTTGGCCCCGACGCCCCCGCCCGACTTGATAAGGCGCTTGCCGGCGCGGTGCCAGAGGCAGCCGCGCTGTCGCGCTCGCGCCTCGCCCGGCTGATCGCCGAAGGCGCGGTCAGCCGCGACGGCCGGCCCGAGACCGACCAGAAGGCGAAGGCCGCCCCCGGCGAGACCTGGGACATCCGCCTCGAACCGGCGGCCGAGGTCGACCTGCGCCCCGAGGCGATCCCGCTGGTCGTGGTGCACGAGGATGCCGACCTGATCGTGATCGACAAGCCCGCCGGCATGGTGGTGCATCCCGCGCCCGGCAGCCCTTCGGGCACGCTGGTCAACGCGCTGATGCACCATTGCGGCGCCACGCTCTCGGGCATCGGCGGCGAGCGGCGGCCGGGCATCGTCCACCGGATCGACAAGGACACCTCCGGCCTGGTCGTCGCGGCGAAAAGCGACCGGGCGCATCACGGGCTGGCGGCCCAGTTCGAGGCGCACAGCGTCAACCGGCACTACCTGGCGCTGGTCCATGGCGTTCCCGATGCCGCCGATCCGCGGCTGCGCGGGCTGCAGGGCGTTGCGCTGGAACCCGGCGGGGTGATCCGCATCGCCACCAACCTCGCCCGCCACCGCACCGACCGGCAGCGTCAGGCGGTCTGCTGGCCGCCCGAGGGGCGCCACGCCGTCACCCGCGCCCGGGTGACCGAGGCCTTCGCCCGCCAGGCCGCGCTGATCGACTGCTGGCTGGAAACCGGCCGCACCCACCAGATTCGCGTCCACATGGCCTATGCCGGGCACGGGCTTCTGGGCGATCCGGTCTATGGCGGGCGGCGGCACCTGTCAGACCGGACGCTGGGGCAGGCCGCGGCCTTGGGCAACGCCTTCCCGCGTCAGGCGCTGCACGCGGCGACGCTGGGCTTCGTCCATCCGGTGACGGGGGCGGAACTGGCCTTCGCCTCGGCCCTGCCGGCCGATATGGCGGGCCTTCTGGCGGCCCTCAGGTCCGGCGCGGGCGGCGGCGGCTGATCCGGCAGGGCCTCGCCGCGGCGGCGGCAAACCGCCTTCGCAGGCGCAGCATCTTGTAACGCCGGTGTGATGGGCGTAATGTCCCGCCCACGCCGACCCGGTCGGTAACGGATTCGGAGCTTCCGTTCGCCCCCTCTGCCAGGGGGGTTCCGCAGCAGCCTTTCGGCCCCGTCGGGCCGCGGCCTGCCTTCCTCCTCAACATCCTCAGGTGATCCATCGTGGTCCATGATCCAGTCCGCCCCGCGGACCGTCCGGTCGTGCTTTCCCCGCGCGACCCGGCCGCACTCGACATCGCCGACTATCTGCGCGAAGAGGCCGATGCCGAATCCGACATCCATTCCGAACCCACCCGCCGGCAGGGGTTCGCGGCCCTGACGCTTGGCGCCGTGGGCGTGGTCTATGGCGACATCGGCACCTCGCCGATCTACGCCTTCCGCGAGGCGCTGCGCGCCACCCGCGTCGCCGATCCGGGGCCGGCCGAAGTGCTTGGCATCCTGTCGCTGCTGATCTGGGCGCTGGTCCTGATCGTCACGGTCAAATATGTCTTCGTCCTCCTGCGCTACGACAACCGGGGCGAAGGCGGCATCCTTGCCCTCTACACGCTGGTGCGCCTGGCCCTTGGCCACCGCTCGCTGCCGCTGCTGGCGCTGGCCATTGCCGGGGCCGCGCTATTCGCCGGCGACGCGGCGATCACGCCGGCGATCTCGGTCCTTTCCGCGGTCGAGGGGACCGAGCTGGTCCTGCCCGCGATGGGCCCCCTGGTGCTGCCGATCACCATGGCCATCCTTGTCGTCCTCTTCCTCGTCCAGCGCGGCGGCACGGCGCGGGTCGCCCTGTTCTTCGGCCCGATCACCGCGATCTGGTTCCTTGTGCTGGCCGCGCTGGGCGTCTGGCACATGATCGAGACGCCCTGGGTGCTGTCGTCGCTCAGCCCGGTCTGGGGCGTCCAGTTCCTGGTGAACCACACCGGCGTTGCCTTCATCGTCCTTGGCGCCGTCTTCCTGGCGGTGACCGGGGGCGAGGCGCTTTATGCCGACCTTGGCCATTTCGGCCGCCGGCCGATCAGCGCCGCCTGGTTCGGCCTTGTGCTGCCGGCGCTGGTGCTGAACTACCTTGGCCAGGGGGCGATGGTGCTGGCGCATCCCGAGAAGGCCGGCAATTCCTTCTTCGCGCTGGCGCCCGATCCGGCGCTGCCGCTGCTGGTTGCGCTGGCGACGATGGCGACGGTGATCGCCAGCCAGGCCGTCATCTCGGGCGCCTTCTCGATGGCGCGCGGCGCGGTCCAGCTGGGCTTCCTGCCGCGGATGCGCATCCTGCACACGGCCGAGGGGCAAAGCGGCCAGATCTACATCCCCTCGATCAACTGGATGCTGCTGTTCGCCGTCCTCTGGCTGGTCCTGTCGTTCCGGTCTTCGGCGGCGCTGGCATCGGCCTACGGCATCGCCGTCACCGGAACGATGGTGCTGACGACGATCCTCGCCGTCCTCTACCTCGTCCGCTCGGGCCGGCTTTCCGGCCTCGCGGCGCTGGCGCTCTCGCTGCCGATCGTGGCGATCGAATGGGTGTTCCTGACCTCGAACCTGACCAAGCTCGGCGACGGCGGCTATGTCCCCGTGGTCGCCGCCGTGGTGATCGGCCTGGTCATGTGGGGCTGGTGGCGCGGCACGCAGGCGGTCAAGGCGCGGGTCCACAAGCTTGCGCTGCCGGTCGACAGCTTCGCCCGGTCGATGCAGAAATCCTCGGCCCATGTCATTCCCGGCACCGCCTTCTTCCTGACGGGCGAGCCTGACATCGTGCCCTCGGCGCTGCTGCACAACCTCAAGCACAACCGGGTGCTGCACGAACAGACCGTCCTCCTGACGGTCGAGACGCTGCGCGTGCCCTATGCCACCGCCGAGGAACGCGCGACGTTCGAACCCCTGGGCGGCCGCCTCCACCGGCTGACCCTGCGCTTCGGCTTCATGGAGACGCCGAACGTCAGCCGCGCCATGGTCCATGCCCGCCGCGCCGGGCTGAAGTTCGACGTGATGGCCTCGACCTTCTTCCTCGGCCGCCGCCGCGCCGTCGCGACCAGCCAGGGCCTTGGCCGCCTGCTCGACCGGGTCTATGTCGCGCTGGCCCGGTTCTCGGCCGATCCGACCGACTTCTACCACCTGCCGCGCGACCGGGTGGTGGAGCTTGGCGAACGCGTGGCGATCTGAGCGGGCACGCCGCCGCAACATCCGCCGGCTCCGGGGAACCGGGCCGGCGGCATGGCGTTGACCAGGCGACCGCCGGCGCGCGCGGAGGGCCAAAGGCAGTCCGGGCCGCACACGCGGCCTGACATTCGCGTGACCCGGCAGACACAAACCCCGCGCGCCGACGGACCGGCGCCCATTTAGCGTTAACATATTTGTCCGATATGCCTTGCCACGGGGCCATCGGACACATAGTTTTCCGGGTTCCCCGGGGGCTGATGGCACCGGGGCCGAACAGGGGGCAGACATGAGCACCTACGCAAACCTTCCCGCACCCAGCCCTGAACAGGGGCTGAACCGCTATCTTCAGGAAATCCGCAAGTTCCCGCTTCTGGAACCGGAAGAGGAATACATGCTGGCCAAGCGCTGGGCCGATCATCAGGACCCGCAAGCCGCGCACAAGCTTGTCACCTCGCACCTGCGCCTCGCGGCCAAGATCGCCATGGGCTACCGCGGCTACGGCCTGCCGCAGGCCGAGGTGATCTCCGAGGCGAATGTCGGCCTGATGCAGGCGGTCAAGCGCTTCGATCCCGAGAAAGGCTTCCGCCTTGCCACCTATGCGATGTGGTGGATCAGGGCCTCGATCCAGGAATACATCCTGCGGTCGTGGTCGCTGGTGAAGCTTGGCACCACCAGCGCGCAGAAGAAGCTGTTCTTCAACCTGCGCAAGGCCAAGGCCAAGGTCGGCGCCCTGGAAGAGGGCGACCTTCGCCCCGAGAACGTCGCCCAGATCGCCCGCGACCTGTCGGTGACCGAGGAAGAGGTCATCGACATGAACCGCCGGCTTGCCGGCTCCGACGCCTCGCTCAACGCCACCGTCGGCGGCGATGGCGAAGGCAGCAGCCAGTGGCAGGACTGGCTTGAGGATGAAGACAGCGACCAGGCCGCCGACTATGCCGAGAAGGATGAGCTTGACACCCGCCGCGCGCTTCTGGCGCAGGCGATGTCGGTCCTGTCCGACCGTGAGAAGGACATCCTCGTCCAGCGCCGGCTGTCCGACGAACCCGTCACGCTGGAAGACCTGTCCGAAAGCTACGGCGTCAGCCGCGAGCGCATCCGCCAGATCGAGGTCCGCGCCTTCGAGAAGCTGCAGTCGCGCATGCGCGAGCTGGCCAAGGGCAAGGGCATGGCCGTCCCGGCCTGACCTCAGCCCCGCAGGAAGGCGGCGATCCGGGCCATGACCGCGGCGTCATGGCCCACCCAGACATGACCCCCTTCAGGCAGCAGCATCAGCTCTGCGCCGGGAACGCCGGCGGCGATGTGCCGCGCGGCGGCGGCGGTGCCGAACCGGTCATCCTCGGCGGAAATGGCCAGCGTCGGCGCGGTGATCTCTGCCAGCGGGAAATCCGGCGGTTCGGCGGCCCAGCGGGCATCGTTCAACAGGCCGCGGTATTTCAGGCTGACCGGCAGGATGCCGTGCAGGATCGCCCGCACCCGCGCCTGTTCGTCGGGCGCCGCCGCATGGACCAGCGCGGGATCGGTCGCCAGCAGCGTCGCGATCATCCGGTCCTCGGCCAGCCGCATCGCCGCCCAGACCGGCACATCCGACCGCAGCCCCGTCTCGATCATCCAGCGGGCAAAGGCATCGGGCGGGGGCGGGGCGGGCCGGCCGGGCACATGGGTTGCCGGCACGACCGGCACCAGCGCCGCCACCCGGTCCGGATGGCGCAGCGCCAGCGCGATGGCCGGGATCGCCCCCGCCGACCCGCCGACGACCGCGGCGCGCGCGATCCCCAGCGCATCCAGCAGGCCCGCCAGCGCATCCGCCTGCGCCCCGGGCGAAGGATCGGCCGGAAACGGCGTGCCCAGATAGCCGAAGCGCGACGGCGCGATGACGCGGAACCCCGCCGCCACCAGCCGCCGGCCGAACAGCAGCCCCTGGTCGAACCCGCCGCCGGTGCCGTGAATCATCAGGACCGGCGGTCCACGCCCCGCCTCGGCATATTCGACCGGCCCGTGCCGGGTCGTGGCCAGCTGCGCCGGCCCGGCCGCGGCAATGGCGGCCCGCGCACGCGCCATGACCCGGCGATAGTCGCGCCAGCCAAGCCCGCCCGCGACAAGCCCCGCCACCACGCCAAAGCCCAGAACACTTCGCCGTCGCATTGCCTGCCCCCGCCATCCCGTCCGGCGATTGCCGCGCCTCAGCCCCGCCGCCGTGCCACCGCACGCTCGGTCGCGTGGACGGCAAGCCCGGCCAGCAGCCCCCAGAAGGCCGCGCCCACGCCGAAGAACGGCACGCCCGCCGCCGTCACCGCCAGCGTCAGCGTGGCGGCGAACCGCTGGTCCGGCGCCGCCATCGCCGTGGCGGCGGCACCCGTCAGCGGCCCAAGCAGCGCCAGCGCCACCAGCGCCAGCATCACCTCGGCCGGCAGCGCCGCCAGCAGGGCCAGGATCGCCGGGGTGAAAAGGCCCAGCCCCACCCAGATCGCACCATAGGCCAGGCCCACGCGCCAGCGTTGCTCTTTCACCGGATGCACGTCCGGCCCCATGCAGATCGCCGCGGTGATCGCCGCCATCGAAATCGTATGCGCTCCGAACAGCCCGATCAGCGCCGAAAGCCCCCCGGTCACGCCAAGGGCAGGCCGCACCGGCGGCTCGAACCCCGCTGCGCGCATCGTCGCGAAGCCGGGCAGGTTCTGCGACGCCATGGTCACAAGGTATAGCGGCAGCGCCAGCCCGACGATCACCCCGGGATCAAGGTCCGGGGCCACGAAGGTCAGCCGCGGCAAGGGCAGCGACAGCGCCGGCCAGCCCGCCACGCCGGTGCCGAAGGCGATGATCAGCCCCAGCGCCAGCGCCGCGATCACCGCAAGCGCCGGGTTCCACAGCCTGACGGCGACGAAGACCGCGATCATCGGCAGCACCAGCAGCGGCGCCGCCTCCAGCGCGCCCGCGCCGCGCAGGACGAAGGGCAACAGCACCCCGGCCAGCATCCCGCCGGCAATCCCGTCCGGGATCAGCGCCACCGCCCGCCCCAGCGGCCGCAGCGCGCCCGTCAGCGCGATGAGGAGGCCGGCCACGACGAAGGCCCCCACTGCCTGCGCCATGGTTACGCCCGTTGTCGCCGCCACCAGCGCCGCGCCCGGCGTCGACCAGGCCAGCACCACCGGCACGCGGTGCCGCCACGACAGGAACGCCGATCCCGCCGCCTTGCCCAGACAGATCGCCAGCACCCAGCTTGCGGTCTGCGCCGGGTCGGCCCCGACGGCCGCCGCCGCCGACAGCACAAGCGCGATGGTCGAGCCGTAGCCGACCAGCGCCGCCACAAGGGCGGCAGAAACCAGGGATGCGCGCATGGGACCGGCCTTTCAGGGGCGGACTATCGCGGCGCTTCCGGCAAAGGGCAAGGGAGGGGAGGGCGCGGCGGCGCCGAGGGAGGAGGAGAGGCGCCGCCGCTTCGTCCAGGGCCCCGAGGGAGGAGGAGGGGGCCGCTGAAGACCGTGGCCCGTTCGGGCCGGAAAGAGGGCGCGGCGGCGCCAGGGAGGAGGAGAGGCGCCGCCGCTTCATCCAGGGCCCCGAGGGAGGAGGAGGGGGCCGCTGAAAACCGTGGCCCGTTCGGGCCGGAAGGGGTGCGGCGGCACCAGGGAGGAGGAGGGTGCCGCCGCTGGTTCGAAGGCCCGAGGGAGGAGGAGAGGGCCGCCGAATGGTCAGGGCCGTTCGGGCCCGGGTGTAAGATGCGACGCCGTCAGGGAGGAGGGCGACGGCGCCGCTTTGCCATGGACCCCCGGGGAGGAGGAGCGGGGTCCAGCAAGAATTCTCAGCGACCGTAGGCGGCCTCGCGGGCCACATCGACGATCGACAGCCGCGACAGGCCGAGGTCGGCAAGTTCGCGATCCGAAAGCTGGCGCAGTTCGGCCAGGGTGCGGGCATAGACCCGGCGGCGCGTCAGGGCGGCGCCCAGGGTGGCCATCAGGCCCGAAAGGCGTTCCGACGGGCGGGCCGACACGGCGTGGGAAGTGTTCACAAAAGCCATCTTACTCAAGCCTCGGTCTGGTTTCGTTTGCAGCGTTCTGCTGCGCTGTTAGGGCGAACATGGGCCTTTTGCTGCATCTGCACAATAGACTGATGCCGCATTGCTGCCATGCGGCATCCGCATGGCTTTGCTGCCCCGAAACCCGGTTGATTTCATGGGGTTTGCCTAAATCTTGATCGTTTGGTCAACGCAGCCTTGCCCTTTCCGGCAAAATGCGGACCCTTGGCGCAGGCTATCCGCAAGCGTCGGGGGACAGGGACAAGGCATGGAACTGACGCGGGACCGGGTGATCGGCGCACTCACGGGGATCGAGGTGCCCGGAGGCGGCACGCTGATCTCGCGCGACCTGATTCGCGCGCTCGCGGTCGAGGGGACGACCGTGCGTTTCGTGATCGAGACCGCCACGCCCGAAGAGGCGCGCGCCTTCGCGGCCGTCAGGCAGGCGGCCGAGGTCGCGGTCGGCGCGCTGGCCGGCGTCACCGCGGTCCAGGCGGTGCTGACGGCGCACGGGCCCGCGCCGAAGGCCCCGGCGCCCACGCTGAAGATCGGCGGCCATCCCACCCCGCAGGAGGGCGGGCCGCAGAAGATTTCCGGCATCGACCGGATCATTGCCGTCGCCTCGGGCAAGGGCGGCGTGGGCAAGTCCACCGTCTCGTCGAACCTCGCCGTGGCGCTGGCGCGGCAGGGGCGGCGGGTCGGGCTTCTGGATGCCGACATCCACGGCCCCAGCCAGGCGCGGATGATGGGCGTCTCGAAACGCCCCGCCAGCCCCGACGGCAAGACGATCGAACCCCTGCGCGCGCATGGCGTGACCGTCATGTCGATGGGCCTGATGCTGAAAGAGGACGAGGCGGTGATCTGGCGCGGCCCGATGCTGATGGGCGCCCTGCAGCAGCTTCTGAACCAGGTCGCCTGGGGGCCGCTCGACATCCTGATCGTCGACCTGCCGCCCGGCACCGGCGACGTGCAGCTGACGCTCAGCCAGCGCACCAGGCTGACCGGCGCGCTTGTGGTGTCGACGCCGCAGGACGTGGCGCTGCTCGATGCGCGCAAGGCGCTCGACATGTTCGCCAAGCTCAAGGTGCCGGTGCTTGGCCTGATCGAGAACATGTCGACCTTCATCTGCCCGAACTGCGGCCATGAAAGCCAGATCTTCGGCCATGGCGGCGTCGCGGCCGAGGCGGCGCGGCTGGACCTGCCCTTCCTGGGCGAATTGCCGCTGGCGCTTGAGGTCCGGGTCGCCGGCGATGCCGGCACGCCTGTCGCCGCGGGCGACGGGCCGAACGCCCAGGCCTACGCCCGCCTTGCCCGCCGCCTGATCGACGGCGGGATGGCCTGATCCGGCGGCGCAACCGCCACCGGCACCGGCATCTGACCCTCCCGACACCGGCCCGCAAACCCTTGCCCTGAAGGAGGGCGGTCGCTTCACGGCCAACGGCCGGGCAGGGCGCGCCCCTGCGCATGTCCCGGTCCGAATCAGCCGGCTGGGATTTCACGGGAAACGCCGGAGCAAACGGCCCGGAACGGCGATGATTCCGGTCCGATCCCGGCCCAAAGCGCCGATTGTTGAAGGATTCCGCAGCCAGCCGCCGGAAAAAGTGGAACGCCACGGGAAATCGTGGCCGCACAGGCCAGCCACCATATCTAGACGCTCTAGCCACAGTGAAGCCTAGAGATTGTCGTGTGAGCGGCAATCGGCGCCACAAGATGCTGGATTCCACCCCGTCCCGGCACAACATCTCGACCCCGCGGCCCAATATTTCCCTTGATTACCCATGCCATCCCATGCCATCCCTTTCTCACGGAAGATGAAACGGGCAAACAAGAACGCAGGGGCGGCGGAAGACCCCGAACAGGCGAACAAGGCAGCTTCATACAGGCAGCCCCTTTCATCGGACGACAGAGATCCGGCGCGCGAGCGAGCAGACATCTCCCCCAGGTGGCGCGCGTAGCTGGACGCCCAGCGATGGGACAGCGGCGGATCGGGTAGTGGCAGCAACCCGATCCGCCCATTTTCATTCGCCGGGACGAAATCGGAACAGGTGCAGACCTGGGGGCGGGACAGGGCCAAGGCCGGCATGGGCGAGGCATTCAGAGGCGAGGTCTACCAGAAGGTGGACGCCAAGGCGCGGGTGTCGATCCCGGCCGCCTTTCGCCGCATCCTCGAAGCCGACGATCCGGGCCGCCCCGACACCGCACGCCCCCGCGTCTATATCGTCTACGGCGGCAAGACCCGCACCTTCGTCGAATGCTATTCCAAGGCCGGCGCCGACCGTCTGGCCGAACAGATCGAGGCGATGGAACTGGGTTCCAAGGCGCGGGTCCGCGCCGAACGGGACCTGATCTCGCGCTCGGCCATGATCGAGATCGAACCGGACGGGCGTCTGGTCCTTCCCGCCAAGGTGCGCGAGAAGATGGGCTTCGCCGGCGATGACCTCGCAGGCGGCGGCGAGGCGGTCTTTGCCGGCATGACCAACCGCTTCCGTCTCTACCGGCGCGAGGTCTACGACGCCGAGGTCGAGGCCGAAGAGGATGATGACGACGATGTCGATCCGCTGACCCTGGTCGGCCGGTCCGCGGCCGCAAGGAGCGGGTGATGTGATGCACCCCCGCGACGTGCTGCCCGCGCGAGACCCGCATATTCCCGTTCTTCTGGGGCCGCTCCTCGCGGCCGTCGCCCCCGTATCCGGCCTCTGGCTGGACGGCACCTTCGGGGCAGGGGGCTATGCCCGCGGCCTTCTCGCCGCCGGCGCCGACCGGGTGATCGGCATCGACCGCGATCCCCTGGCGCATCGCATGGCCCTGGACTGGATCGGCGAATACACCGGCCGCCTTGCCCTGAAGGAAGGCACCTTCTCGGACCTCGACCGGCTGGCCGGCGAACCGCTGGACGGCGTCGTCCTCGACCTTGGCGTGTCGTCGATGCAGCTTGACCTGGCCGAGCGCGGCTTTTCCTTCCAGAAGGACGGCCCCCTCGACATGCGGATGAGCCAGTCGGGCGCCAGCGCCGCCGATCTGGTGAACAGCCTGCCCGAAGAGGCGCTGGCCGACATCCTTTACCACTATGGCGAGGAACGCGCCTCGCGCCGCATCGCCCGCGCCATCGTCATCGCCCGCGATACCGCGCCCGTCACCACCACGCTGCGCCTGGCCGAGATCGTCTCGCATCAGCTTCCGCGCCCGAAACCCGGCGAAAGCCACCCTGCCACGCGCAGCTTCCAGGCCCTGCGCATCGCGGTGAACACCGAATTCCAGGAACTCGCCGCCGGCCTTGCCGCCGCCGAACGCGCGCTGAAGCCGGGCGGCAGGCTGGCGGTCGTCACCTTCCACAGCCTTGAGGACCGGATCGTCAAACGGTTCCTGCAACTCGCCTCCGGCGGCGAACCCGCGGCCAACCGCTACGCCCCGGCCCGTGCCGAGACCCTGGCCCGCTTCACCCTGACGCCGAAGAAGGCCATCGCGCCGGATGCGGCCGAACTTGCCGCCAACCCGCGCGCGCGTTCGGCCAAGCTGCGCGTGGCGACCCGCACCGAAGCGCCCGCCCGGACGATCCCGCCCGAGGCGCTGGGCATCCCCGATCTTTCCCGCAAAGGACGCCGCTGACATGCGCCCGGTGCTTTTCGTCCTGTCGTTCCTTGCGGTGATCGCCCTTGGCTTCTGGGCCTACCGCGAGAACTACGCCACGCAATCCGCCCTGCGCGACGTGCGCGGCCTGCAGCGCGAGATCGCCGACCTGCGCGAGGGCCTGTCGGTCCAGCGCGCCGAATGGGCCTATCTGAACCGCCCCGACCGGCTGCGCGAACTCGTCGGCCTGAACTTCGACGCGCTCGGCCTGATGCCGATGGAACCCTCGCAATTCGGCACCGCCGCGCAGGTCGCCTATCCGGTGCCCGAGATTCCGGCGATCGAGGGGCCGGTCGACGTGCAGGGCGAAATCGGCGCGGTCGAGGATACCGCGGCGGACGCGGCCGAGGCGATGGTTGCCACGGAAGAGGGGCTCTGACATGCGCACGCCGCTTCGCCCCCTTGCCACCATCCTGCGCGCCCGCCAGCTGGGCGAGAACCCCGACCTGATCGAGGCCGAGAACCGCCGCCTGCGGCACGAGGCGATGAACGAGAAGGGCCAGAAACGCGCCGCCGCCCGTCTGGGCCTGATGGCGCTCGCCTTCGGCTGCGCCTATCTGACCATCGGCATCCGCATGGGCCATCTGGCCGCCTCCGAACCGGTCGAACCCGTCGCCAGCGCCCCGGGGGCCGAGATCGTCGCCCAAAGGGCCGACATCACCGACCGGAACGGCCGCATCCTTGCGACCAACATGACGACCCACGCCCTTTACGCCCATCCGCGCGACATGGTCGATCCGAAGGGCACGGCGCGGAAACTGGCCGAGATTTTCCCCGAGTTGGACGCCGCCGTCCTTGAGAAGCGCTTCACCGACGGGCGCAAGTTCCTCTGGGTGCGCAAGGTGCTGTCGCCCGAACAGATGCAGAAGGTGCATGAAATCGGCGATCCCGGCCTGCTCTTCGGCCCGCGCGAGATGCGGCTTTATCCGAACGGCACCCTCGCCGCGCATGTGCTGGGCGGCTATTCCTTCGGCGCCGAGGGCGTCCATTCGGCCGAGGTGATCGGCACCGCCGGCATCGAAAAGGCGCAGGACGCCCGCCTGCGCGACCCCGCCCGCGCCGGAAGCCCGCTGGAACTGTCGATCGACCTGTCGGTGCAGGCGACGGTGGAAGAGGTGCTTGGCGCCGGCATCACCATGATGAACGCCAAGGGCGGCGCGGCGATCCTGATGGACGTGCGCACGGGCGAACTGCTGGCGCTCGCCTCCGCGCCCACCTTCGACCCGAACGACCGGCCGGTCCCGGTGGTCGCCAAGGACGCCGAACCCTCGGACAGCCCGCTTTTCAACCGCGCGGTGCAGGGCGTCTATGAACTCGGCTCGACCTTCAAGATTTTCGCCGCGGCGCAGGCGATGGAACTGGGCCTCGTCGGCCCCGACACGATGGTCGATGCCAACGCGCCCATGGTCTGGGGCAAGCACCGGATCAAGGAATTCGAGGGCAAGAACTACGGCCCGCTGCTTTCCGTCACCGACGTGATCGCCAAGTCGTCGAACGTCGGCACCGCCCATATCGCGCTGATGATCGGGCCGCTGCGCCAGCAGGCCTTCCTGAAATCGCTGGGCTTCTTCGAGCCGACATCGCTTGAACTGGTCGAGGCGCCGGGGGCGAAGCCGCTGATCCCGAAGAAATGGCCCGAGATCGTGACGATCACCACCTCCTATGGCCACGGCATGTCAGCCAGTCCCATGCACCTCGCCGCCGCCTACGCGGCCATTGCCAACGGCGGCATCTACATCAAGCCGACACTGATCAAGCAGTCCGGCCCGGCCAAGGGGTTCCGCGTCCTCTCCGAACAGGTCGCCGCCGAGGCGCGCACCATGCTGCGCAAGGTGGTCACCGAAGGCACCGCCTCCTATGGCGAAGTGCCGGGCTACGAGGTCGCCGGCAAGACCGGCACCGCCGACAAGCCCAAGAAATCGGGCGGCTATTACAAGGACAAGGTCATCAACACCTTCGCCGCGATGTTCCCCGCCTCGAACCCGCGCTACGTCCTGATCGTCACGCTGGACGAACCCGTCAACACCATGGGCTCGATCCCGCGCCGCACCGCGGGCTGGACCTCGGTTCCGGTCGCGGCCGAGATGATCCGCCGCACCGCCCCGCTTCTGGGCCTCAGGCCGCTGGTTGAAGTCCCTGCCGAATCCACGCTAACAGCCGCCAGCAACTGATCGGGTAGGGGCATGGCGGCCGCAAGGAAGCTGTCGGAACTGGGGCTGAAGGCGCGGGAAGGCCGTGATCCGGTGCTGGCCGGCATCACGCTCGACAGCCGTGCCGTCCGTCCCGGCTTCCTCTTCGCGGCCCTGCCGGGCACCGCGCGCCACGGCGCCGATTTCGCCGCCACCGCCATCGCGCAGGGCGCGGCCGCCCTGCTGACCGATCCCATGGGCGCCGTCATCGCGACCGGGGCGCTTGGCCTTTCCGACGTGGCGCTTGTCGTCGTCGACGACCCGCGCGAGGCGCTGGCCTATGCGGCAGCCCTCTGGTTCGGCGCGCAGCCCGCCACGATGGTCGCCGTCACCGGCACCAACGGCAAGACCTCTGTCGCCACCTTCACCCGCCAGATCTGGCAGGCCTTGGGCCGCCCGGCGATCAACATCGGCACGACGGGCGTCGAAGGCGACTGGGCCGCCCCCTCGGCCCATACCACGCCCGACACGATCACGCTCCACCGCATGCTTGCCGATGCCGCCGCCGCCGGCGTCACCCATGCCGCGATGGAGGCGTCGAGCCACGGCCTTGACCAGCGCCGGCTGGACGGCGTGCGCCTTGCCGCCGCCGCCTTCACCAACCTGACGCAGGACCATCTCGACTATCACCGCACGATGGAGGCCTATTTCCAGGCCAAGGCCGGCCTCTTCACCCGGCTGCTGCCGCCCGAAGGCGTGGCGGTCGTCAACCTTGACGGCGCCCGCGGCTCCGATGTCGCCGAACTGGCGCTGGCCCGCGGCCTGCGGGTGCTGACCGTGGGGCAAGGCCGCGGCGCCGACCTGCAGATCGCCGCCACAAGGCCGGATGCCACGGGGCAGGAGGTGCGCTATCTCTGGCAGGGCCGCGCCTTCCAGACCCGGCTGAACCTGATCGGCGCCTTCCAGGCCGAGAATGTCGCCACCGCCGCCGGCCTTGCCATCGCCGCCGGCGAGGCGCCCGAGGATGTGCTGGCATCGCTTCCCCGGCTGACCGGCGTCCGCGGCCGGATGCAGCTGGCCGCCACCCGCCGCAACGGCGCCTCGGTCTTCGTCGACTACGCCCATACCCCCGACGCGATCGAAACCGCGCTCCGCGCGCTCCGCCCGCATGTCATGGGCCGCATCGTCATCGTCTTCGGCGCCGGCGGCGACCGCGACCGCGGCAAGCGCCCGCTGATGGGCCGGGCCGCGCGCGAGAACGCCGATGTCCTCTACGTCACCGACGACAATCCCCGCAGCGAAGACCCCGCCGCCATCCGCGCCGCCATCATGGCCGCCTGCCCCGACGCGAATGAGGTCGGCGACCGCGCCGAGGCGATCCTGCGCGCGGTCGACGCGCTGCTACCCGGGGACGCGCTGCTCGTCGCCGGCAAGGGCCATGAAAGCGGCCAGGTCGTCGGCTCCGACATCTATCCCTTCGACGACGCCGAACAGGCCAGCGTTGCCGTCGCCGCGCTGGACGGGGTGATCTGACATGGCCGCGCTCTGGACCGCCAAGGATGCCGCCGCCGCCACCGGCGGGCGTGCAACCGGCGCATGGGCGGCGACGGGCGTCTCCATCGACACCCGCAGCCTGCAGCCGGGCGACCTCTTCGTCGCCCTGACCGATGCCCGCGACGGCCATGATTTCGTCGCGCAGGCGCTGGTGAAGGGCGCCGCCGCCGCCATGGTCAGCCGCCTGCCCGAAGGCGTCGCCGCCGACGCGCCGCTCCTGATGGTCGATGACGTCCTCGCAGCCCTCGCCCGGCTGGGCGCCGCCGGCCGCGCCCGGGCGAAGGCCCGCGTCGTCGGCGTGACCGGATCGGTCGGCAAGACATCCACCAAGGAAATGCTGCGCGCGGTCCTGGCCGGCCAGGGCGCCGTCCACGCCGCCGAGGCCAGCTTCAACAACCACTGGGGCGTGCCGCTGACGCTGGCCCGCCTGCCCGCCGAGGCCGATTTCGCGGTGATCGAGATCGGCATGAACCACCCGGGCGAGATCGAGCCGCTGGCCCGCCTCGCCCGGCCGCATGTCGCGCTGGTCACCACCATCGCCCCCGCCCATCTGGAGGCCTTCGACAGCATCGCCGCCATCGCCCGCGAGAAGGGCGCGATCTTCGCCGGGCTGGAACCGGGCGGCACCGCCGTCATCAACGCCGACCTTGAAACGACGCCGGTGCTTCTGGCCGCCGCGCAGGCGGCCGGCGCAAGGATCGTCACCTTCGGCGCCGCCGACACGGCCGACTGGCACCTGACCGAAACCCGACTCTGCGCCGAGGCGACCGTGCTGCGCGCCGATCGCGGCGGGCAAAGCCTGCTCTTCAAGGTCGCGACCCCCGGCCGCCACTTCGCCCTGAACGCGCTGGGTGCGCTGGCCGCCGCCGCCGCGCTCGGGGCCGATCCGATGATCGCCGCGCATGACATCGGCCGCTGGCAGCCGCCGCCCGGCCGCGGCACAAGGCAGCGCATCGCGCTGGACGTGGTCGAGGAAACCTTCTTCGACCTGATCGACGACGCCTTCAACGCCAACCCCGTCTCGCTGGCGGCGGCGCTCGACGTGCTGATCGCCACCCGGCCGACCGACGGCATCGGCCGCACCGGCGACGGCCGGCGCGTCGCCGTGCTGGGCGACATGCTGGAGCTTGGCCCGGACGAGATTGCGATGCACGCCGCCGTCGCCCGCCACCCCGGGCTGGATTCCATCGCCCCAATCCACTGCGTCGGCCCGCGGATGCGCGCGCTCTACGACGCGCTGCCCCGCCGCCAGCAGGGGATATGGACCGAAACCGCCCCCGAAATGGCCGCCCGCGCGCGGACGCTGTTCGACGCGGGCGACGTCATCCTTGTGAAGGGCTCGAAAGGCTCGAAGGTCAGCCTCGTGGTCGAGGCGCTACGGAAGCTGGGCCAGGCCCAGCCGCCAAGGGAAGGAACCGAGTGAATGCTCTACTGGCTGGCAGACCTGTCCCCCGATGGCGGTTTCTTCAACCTTTTCCGCTACATCACCTTCCGCGCCGGCGCCGCCTTCGCCACCGCGCTGATCTTCGGCTTCCTCTTCGGCCGCCCGCTGATCGACCTTCTGCGCAGGAAGCAGGGCAAGGGCCAGCCGATCCGCGATGACGGGCCGCAGACGCATTTCGCCAAGGCCGGCACCCCCACGATGGGGGGCCTGCTGATCCTGTCGTCGCTGATGGTGTCGACGCTTCTCTGGGCGCGGCTCGACAGCCCCTATGTCTGGATCGTCGTGCTGGTGACGCTGGCCTTCGGCCTGATCGGCTTTGCCGACGACTATGCCAAGGTGACGAAACAGACCACCAAGGGCGTCTCGTCCCGGGTGCGGTTCCTGCTCGGCCTCGTCATCGCGGCGCTTGCCGTCTATGCCGCGGCGCGCTTCCACCCGGCCGACCTGACGAACCAGCTGGCCTTTCCGTTCCTGAAGGACGCGCTCCTGAACCTCGGCATCTTCTTCGTCCCCTTCGGGATGATCGTCATCGTCGGCGCCGCGAACGCCGTGAACCTGACCGACGGGCTCGATGGCCTCGCCATCATGCCGGTGATGATCGCCGCCGCCACCCTTGGCATCATCGCCTATGCGGTGGGCCGGGTCGACTTCACCCAGTATCTCGACGTCCACTATGTCCCCGGCACCTCGGAACTGCTGGTCTTCTGCGCCGCCCTCGTCGGCGGCGGCCTCGGCTTCCTGTGGTATAACGCCCCGCCGGCGGCGGTCTTCATGGGCGATACCGGCAGCCTTGCCCTCGGCGGTGCCCTCGGCGCCATCGCCGTCTGCACCAAGCACGAGATCGTCCTTGCCATCGTCGGCGGCCTCTTCGTGGTCGAAGCCTTGTCGGTGATCATCCAGGTCGCCTATTTCAAGCGCACCGGCCGGCGCGTCTTCCTGATGGCGCCGATCCACCACCATTTCGAAAAGAAGGGCTGGGCCGAGCCGCAGATCGTGATCCGCTTCTGGATCATCTCGCTGATCCTCGCCATGCTGGGGCTTGCGACGCTGAAGGTGCGCTGACCCCCCCCGGGTGTGGCGCATCGGTAGCACCGGCCCGGCGGCTGCGGCCCCCCCGGCAGGTCCGCCTTGCCGGACCGCCCGCGCGCGCCTATCCCTTCACCGGCGCCGCCCCCGCGGCGAGACGGAGGCTTCGTGTCCGAGACTGTGTTCCGCCGCTGACGCCCGCGCAGGTTAGGGCGTCGTCACCCCCCATCGCCCGCGCCTCCCGCGCCGATGGGCCAGGCAAGCACGTTCCCGGACAGATCCATGAACATCTCGAAGGCAGAACAGCGCGTTCTGCACATCCTCGCCCTTGGCGGCGAGATCCGCCATTTCTTCGACCACAGGGGCCATATCGCCGAAGTCCAGTGCCGCACCCGCGACGGCATGGTGCTGGCCGACCTGACGCTCGCGCTTTTCCGCCGGCTCAGGACGCGCGGCTTCATCGCCAGCCGGCAGGGCGGGCCCTACCGCATCTCCCATGCCGGGCGCCGGGCGGTGCGCGCCCAGCCCGACAATCAGGGCTAGGGGCGGGGGAAGCGGCCGATGCCTCTTCCCCTTTCATCTCGGCTCAAATATCCCACGGGGGTCCGGGGGTGTGAAACCCCCGGCTTCCAGTGGTGGAGGCAGGCGGATGATTCCGGTCACGGGCTACAGGGGCGCGAAGGTGGCGGTGCTGGGCCTCGGCCGCTCCGGCCTTGCCACCGCCCGCGCGCTGGATGCCGGCGGCGCCACCGCGCTTCTCTGGGACGACAGCCCCGAGGCCCGCCAGAAGGCCGAGGCCGAGGGTTTCACCCTGACCGACCTCAGCCGCAACGCCGCCCTCGACGGCGTGGCCTGTCTTGTCACCAGCCCCGGCATCCCGCATCTCTACCCCGCGCCCCACCCGGTCATCGCCCGCGCGCTGGCCGAAGGCGTGCCGGTCGACAACGACATCGGCCTTTTCTTCCGCAGCTTCGCCACCCCGCAGTGGGAACGGTTCGAGACGGTGCCCCGCGTCATCGCCGTCACCGGCGCGAACGGCAAGTCCACCACCACCGCGCTGATCCACCATGTCCTGCAGGTCGCCGGCCGGCCGACCCAGATGGCCGGCAACATCGGCAAGGGCGTCCTCTCGATCGACCCGGCCCGCGACGGCGAGGTGGTGGTGCTGGAACTTTCCTCCTACCAGACCGACCTTGCCCGCGCGCTGACGCCCGATATCGCGGTCTTCACCAACCTCTCGCCCGATCACCTTGACCGGCACAACGGCATGGGCGGCTATTTCGCCGCCAAGCGCCGGCTTTTCGCCGAAGGCGGCCCCGACCGCGCGGTGATCGGCGTCGATGAGGTCGAGGGCCGCTTCCTTGCCAACCAGCTGGCCGAAGGCGCCGCCGACGACCGGGTGATCCGCGTCTCGTCGGGGACGAAACTCGAAGGCTTCGGCTGGTCGGTCTTCGCCCGCAAGGGCTTCCTTGCCGAATGGCGCAAGGGCCGGCAGGTGGCCTCGATCGACCTGCGCGACATCCCGGGCCTGCCCGGCGCCCACAACCACCAGAACGCCTGCGCCGCCTATGCCGCGACGCGCGCCCTGGGCATCGCGCCGAAACTGATCGAAGGCGCGCTCAAATCCTTCGCCGGCCTTCCCCACCGCAGCCAGCTGGTCGGCGAAAGGGCAGGGGTCCGCTTCGTCAACGACAGCAAGGCCACCAACGTCGACAGTGCCGCCAAGGCGCTGCAGGCCTTCCCCCGCATCCGCTGGATCGCCGGCGGCCTGGCCAAGGACGGCGGCATCGCCGGGCTGGCGCCGTTCCTGACCTCGGTCGCCAAGGCCTATCTGATCGGCCATTCCGCCCGCGATTTCGCGCTGCAGATCGGCGCCACCCCGCATGAAATCTGCGAGACGATGGACCGCGCCGTCGCCCGCGCCGCCGCCGAGGCCGCGCCGGGCGAGGTGGTGCTTCTCGCCCCCGCCGCCGCCAGCTTCGACCAGTATCCGAATTTCGAGAAACGGGGCGAGCATTTCGCCGCCCTGGTGGCGGCGCTGCCCGGATGACCGGCGACACCGCCGACGACCACGGCCACCGCGACACCTATGATCGCAGCGCCGAAGCCTGGCACGCCATCCGCCGCGGCAGTTTCCCCGAACGGGCATGGATCGACCGCGTCGCCGCCGCGCTGCCGCCGGGCGCCGCCGTCCTCGACCTCGGCTGCGGTGCCGGCGAACCGCTGGCCGCCGACCTGATCGCGCGGGGTTTCGCCGTCACCGGGCTCGACTTCTCCACCCGGATGCTGGCGATCGCACGGGCGCAGCTGCCGCAGGCCCGCTGGATCATGGGCGACATGCGCGACCTCGCGCTTGGCGAACGCTTCCACGCGATCATCGCCTGGGACAGCTTCTTTCACCTGACCGCCGCCGAACAGCGCGCGCTGATCCCCCGCATCGCCGGCCACCTGCTGCCGCAGGGCCTGTTCCTGTTCACCGCCGGCCCCGACGCAGGCGAAGTCTGGGGCGCCGTCGCCGGCGGGCCGGTCTATCACGCCAGCCTGTCACCCGCCGGCTATGCCGCCGCACTGGCAGAGGCGGGCTTGCTTCTGCGCCGCTTCACCGCCGAAGACCCCGGCTGCGCCGGCCGCAGCGTCTATCTTTCCCGCCGGAACGCATAGGGCGGCCCGGTCGCCGGGGCGACCGGGCGGGGACAGGCGCCAGGGTCGGTCGCGGCCCGTTACCCCTTTCCGTCCAGCATGCCGTCCAGCCGGACATAGCTTGTCTCCATCCCCTCTTCCATGCCGGTGGCCAGCATCTCTGCCCTGACCTCGGCGCTGGGGAGCGTCATCGTCATCCTCAGCAGCGTGCCCGCCCCGTCCGGCAGGAACAGCGTCTCCACCCGGTTGTCCGGCGTCGGGTCGGGCAGGTGCATCCGCTCGACATGCAGGATGCGCCGGCCCGGGTCCAGTTCCAGGTATTCGCCCGTCAGGTAGAAGCCGTTCCCCGCGCCGTCCGACCATTCGAACCGCATCCGCCCGCCCGGAACGGGTTCGGAAATGCAGACCGGCATGGTCCAGCCCTCCGGCCCCAGCAGCCATTGCATGAGCAGCGCCGGTTCGACATGCGCGCGCCAGACCCGGTCGGGCGGGGCGGCGAAGCGCCGCGTCACCCTGACCTGCGTCTCGCCCTCGGTCGTCAGTTCAAGCCGTGTCATCCGTCGCCTCCTGATCTCCGGTTGCATCGCCGGTGTCCATTGCCGCCAGGACCGCATCCAGCCGGTCGTATCGCGCCGCGATCAGCCGGCGGAATTCGCTCATCCAGGCCCAGATCGCCTCGGCCGCCTCGGGGCGCAGCCGGCGCGGCCGCGCCGTTCCCCGCACCTTGGTCTCGATCAGCCCCGCCTCCTCCAGCACCTTCAGGTGATGCGACACCGCCGGCTGGCTGATCGCGAAGGGGCGGGCGATTTCCTGCACAGTGGCCTCGCCCTCGGCCAGCCGGGCCAGGATGGCGCGGCGGGTCGGGTCGGCCAGTGCGGCAAGGGCTGCGTCCAGTTGCGACATTTATAGATCATCCTTTATATAAGTCACATAGTATGAAAACGCAGACCCGTCAACCCCGCGCATCAGAACGCTTTCGCCCCGTCGCCGAACTGCCCGTCCGGCGGTCAATCTGCCCGCCCCGGCCCGCAGAATGCTGCATTGCCGCTTTCCACCTGCGCAAAATGCCGCTACAGTTTCCGACCAGAGCCCGGGGGGAACATCCGGGCCAGAGGCAGAAATTCGAGGCGGTTTTCCATGACTGAGATGGTCTATGGCTCCTCTCCCGTTGCGGTGCGCGAGCCGGTGCTGCCGCGATGGTGGCGGACGATCGACAAATGGTCGCTGACCTCGGTCTTCATCCTCTTCGGCATCGGCCTGCTGCTCGGCCTCGCCGCCTCGGTGCCGCTCGCCAGCCGCAACGGCCTTGAACCCTTCTACTACGTCCAGAAACAGGCCACTTTCGGCGCCCTCGGCCTTGCCACGATGCTGGCGATCTCGATGATGCCGCCGTCGATGGTGCGGCGCCTTGGCGTGATCGGCTTCCTCGGCGCCATGGTCCTTGTCATGGTCCTGCCGCTGGTGGGCGAGGATCACGGCAAGGGCGCGATCCGCTGGCTGTCGCTGGGCGGCTTCTCGCTGCAGCCCTCGGAATTCCTGAAGCCGGGCTTCGTCGTCGTCACCGCCTGGCTGATGGCCGCCGCGCAAGAGATGAACGGCCCGCCCGGCAAGACGATCTCGTTCGCGATCCTGCTGGCGGTGGTCGGCTTCCTTGCCATGCAGCCCGATTTCGGCCAGTCGGCGCTGATCGTCTTTGCCTGGGGCGTGATCTATTTCTCGGCCGGCGCGCCGATGCTGCTGATCGCCACCGTCGGCGGCCTTGTCGCCGGCGCCGGCATGGTTTTCTACAATTCGTCCGAACACTTCGCCCGCCGCATCGACGGCTTCCTCTCGCCCGAGGTCGACCCCCGCACCCAGCTTGGCTATGCCGCGAACGCGATCCAGGAAGGCGGCTTCTTCGGCGTCGGCGTGGGCGAGGGGCAGGTGAAATGGTCGCTCCCCGATGCGCATACCGATTTCATCATCGCCGTCGCGGCCGAGGAATACGGGCTGGTCCTCGTCCTTCTGATCCTCGGCCTCTTCGGGGTGATCGTCGTCCGCTCGCTCCTGCGTTTGACGGCCGAACGCGATCCCTTCACCCGGCTGGCGGGCGCCGGCCTCGCCGCGATCTTCGGCGTCCAGGCGATGATCAACATGGGCGTCGCCGTGCGCCTGCTGCCCGCCAAGGGCATGACGCTGCCCTTCGTCAGCTACGGTGGATCGTCGGTCATCGCGGCCGGCATCACCGTCGGCATGATGCTGGCCCTGACCCGCGCCCGCCCGCGCGACCGCATGGCCGAGATTTTCCGGCGCAACGGCGCAGGCGGTGGCCGCTGATGGCAGGACCGCTTCTCCTGATCGCGGCGGGCGGCACCGGCGGCCACATGTTCCCCGCCCAGGCCCTGGCCGAGGCGATGCTCGCCCGCGGCTGGCGGGTGAAGCTGTCGACCGATGACCGCGGCGCCCGCTATGCCGGCGGCTTCCCCGAGGCGGTTCGGATCGAACGGCTTTCCTCGGCCACCTTCGCCCGCGGCGGCGCGCTGTCACGGCTCGCCGTGCCGTTCCGCATCGCCGGCGGCGTGCTTTCCGCCCTCTGGTCGCAGCTGACCGACCGGCCCGCCGTGGTCGTGGGCTTCGGCGGCTACCCGTCGATCCCGGCGCTGTCCGCGGCCTTCCTTCTGCGCCGGCCGCGGATGATCCATGAACAGAACGGCGTCCTTGGCCGCGTGAACCGCGCCTTCGCCCCCCGCGTCGACCGCATCGCCTGCGGCACCTGGCCCACCCTGCTGCCCGCCGGCGTCGAGGGCATCGCCACCGGCAACCCGGTCCGCCAGGCCGTCCGCGACCGGGCCGGCGCGCCCTATATCCCGCCGGGCGACTACCCGATGTCGCTGGTCGTCATCGGCGGCAGCCAGGGCGCGCGCGTCCTTTCGGACACCGCGCCCGCCGCCGTCGCGCTCCTGCCCGAAACGCTTCGCCGCAACCTCCGCGTCGCCCATCAGGCCCGCGAAGAGGATGTTGCCCGCGTCGAGGCCGCCTATGACGCCGCCGGCATCCATGCCGAGATCGCCCCCTTCTTCGCCGACATCCCCCGCCGGCTGTCCGAGGCGCAGCTGGTGGTCTCGCGCTCGGGCGCCTCGTCCATCGCCGACATCTCGATCATCGGCCGCCCGGCGATCCTGATCCCCTATGCCGCGGCCACCCTTGACCACCAGACCGCCAATGCCCGCGGCCTGGCCGAGGCGGGTGCCGCGGTGGTCATCCAGGAAAACCGGCTTGACGCGGCCACGCTCGCGGCGCACATGGCGTCGGTTCTGCAAGACCCGGTGGCGGCGGAACGCATGGCCGCAGATGCCCTTGGCCAGGGACGCCCTGACGCGACGGAACGGCTTGCCGCGCTTGTCGAGGAACTGGCAGGAGAACGGAAATGAACGCAGCCGCGACAAAACTGCCGCTGGAACTCGGCCCCATCCATTTCGTCGGCATCGGCGGCATCGGCATGTCCGGCATCGCCGAAGTGCTGATGACGCTGGGCTACAGCGTGCAGGGGTCGGACAACAAGGCATCGAAAATCACCGACCGGCTGGTGAAACTGGGTGCCGCCTTCTTCGAGGGCCAGAAGGCCGAGAATATCGGCAACGCCGCCGTGGTGGTGATTTCCTCGGCGATCAAGAAGGGCAATCCCGAACTGGAAGAGGCCCGCCGCCGCAAGCTGCCCGTCGTCCGCCGGGCCGAGATGCTGGCCGAACTGATGCGCCTGCGCTCGAACATCGCCGTCGCCGGCACGCATGGCAAGACCACGACCACGACCATGGTCGCAACCCTGCTCGACAAGGGCGGCTTTGATCCGACGGTGATCAACGGCGGGGTGATCCATGCCTACGGGTCGAACGCCCGCGCCGGCGCCGGGGAATGGATGGTGGTCGAGGCTGACGAAAGCGACGGCAGCTTCAACCGCCTCCCCGCCACCATCGCCATCGTGACCAACATCGACCCCGAACATATGGAGCATTGGGGCACGATCGACGCGCTCAGGAAGGGCTTCCTCGATTTCGTCTCGAACATTCCCTTCTACGGCCTTGCCGTCTGCTGCACCGACCACCCCGAAGTGCAGGCCCTTGTCGGCCGCATCGCCGACCGCCGCGTGGTGACCTTCGGCTTCAACGCCCAGGCCGATGTGCGGGCGGTGAACCTTTCGTTCGAAAATGGCAGGAACCGCTTCGACATCCTGCTGCAGAACGAAGACGAAGGTTCGGTCATCGAAGGCTGCACCCTGCCGATGCCGGGCAACCACAACATCTCGAACGCGCTGGCCGCCGTCGCCGTGGCCCGGCACCTTGGCATGAAGAAGGATGAAATCCGCGACGCGCTGGCGGGCTTTGCCGGCGTCAACCGCCGCTTCACCCGCGTCGCCGAAGTGGCCGGCGTGCCGATCATCGACGACTACGGCCACCACCCGGTCGAGATCGCCGCCGTCCTCAAGGCCGCGCGGCAGGCCGTGTCGGCCACGCCCGGCGCCCGCGTCATCGCCGTCCACCAGCCGCACCGTTACAGCCGCCTCTCGAACCTGTTCGAGGATTTCTGCACCTGCTTCAACGAGGCCGATGTCGTCGCCATCGCCGATGTCTATGCCGCCGGCGAAGACCCGATCCCCGGCGCCGCGCGCGACGATCTGGTCGCCGGGCTGATCGCCCACGGCCACCGGCATGCCCGCGCCATCCTCGACGAGGCCGACCTTGCCCGCCTCTTCCGCGAACAGGCCCGCCCGGGCGACATTTTCGTCTGCCTCGGCGCCGGCACGATCAGCACCTGGGCCAACAACCTGCCGGCCCGGCTGATGGGCCAGGCCGCATGATCAGCCCCGCCGCCGCCGCGGTTTTCTGGGCCCTCGCCGCGACGGCGACAGCGCTGCTGCCGATGCGTTTCCAGATCGTGCCGGGCCTTGCGCTCCTCCTCTCGGCCCCGGCGCTGATCTTCTGGATCGGCTATGAATACGGCTGGTTCTGGACCATCCCCGCCTTCCTTGCCTTCGCCTCGATGTTCCGCAACCCTCTGATCTACTTCTGGCGCAAGGCGCGCGGCCTGCCGGTCACCCGCCCTGGCGAAGCCGAGAGGCGACAATGATCCCGCTCGCGCTTGCCTGCCTGTGGCTGGTCGCGGCGAACCTGATCGCCATGCTGCCCTCGCGCGACCACCACTGGCGCGCCGCCTATCTCTTGATCGCGCTGGGCATCCCGCTTCTCGGCTGGGTCACCTATGCGAACGGCCCCGTCTGGGGCCTGATCTTCCTCGCCGGCGGCGCCTCGGTCCTGCGCTGGCCGCTGGTCCACGTCTGGCGCTGGGCAAGGCGCGACCGGGAACCGGCGGAATAGGGCGGCTACAGGCACGGCCCGCCCGTCCCCTGACCATCCGACGCAACATAGGGCCGCGCCGCCCCGCGGGCCGGCGCGGCCCGGTCGCCTGAAGCGACCGGGCGGGGTGAACCGCTGCAAGGCGGTCATTCGGAACCGGCGGCAAGCCGCCTCGGGAATGCGTGACCACCGGCGAAAGCCCGAACGCATTCCCCACGATTCGCCCCGTTCCCTGCCACCCACCGCCCCAGCCGACACCGGAAGACGTTCGGAAGACGCAAGGAAGACCTTCGCAAGACCGGGGTTTTCCAGCAAATCCAGCCGGTTGACCCCGCCTCCTGCCGCCCTTGCCCTGCGGGCGTCTTCCCGGCTACCACCCCAGCCATGGCCCATGTCCCCACCCCCCGCGGCACGCTGACCCCGGACCGTCCCCTGTCTGACCTGACGTGGCTGCGCGTCGGCGGCCCTGCCGACTGGCTGTTCCTGCCGGCGGACGAGGATGACCTCGCCGGCTTCCTCGCCGCACTCGACCCGGCGATCCCGGTCTTCCCGATAGGCGTCGGCTCGAACCTCATCGTCCGCGACGGCGGCATCCGCGCCGTCGTCATCCGCCTTGGCCGTGGCTTCAACGGCATCGCGGTCGACGGCGACCGCGTCACCGCCGGGGCGGCCGCACTCGATGCCCATGTCGCCCGCCGCGCGGCCGAGGCGGGGCGCGACCTGACGTTCCTGCGCACCATCCCCGGCTCGATCGGCGGCGCGGTCCGGATGAACGCCGGCTGCTACGGCCACTATACCGCCGATTTCCTTGAGGAAATCCGCATCGTCACCCGGCAGGGCCGGATCGAAACCCTTGCCGCCGCCCGGCTGAACCTGCGCTACCGCCAGTCCGACCTGCCGGAAGGCGCGGTCGTCGTTTCCGCCACCTTCCGCGCCCCCCCGGGCGACCCCGCCACCCTGATGGCCCGGATGGAGGATCAACTGGCCCGCCGCGACGCCAGCCAGCCGACCAGGGACCGCTCGGCCGGATCGACCTTCCGCAACCCCGCGGGCTTTTCCTCGACCGGCCGCGCCGACGACACGCATGATCTGAAGGCCTGGAAGGTGATCGACGACGCCGGCATGCGCGGCGCCCGGCGGGGGGCGGCGCAGATGTCGCCGATGCATGCGAACTTTCTGGTCAACACCGGGGGGGCGACCGCCGCCGATCTTGAGGATCTTGGCGAGGACGTGCGAAAAAAGGTTTTCCAAAACAGCGGCATCACGTTAGAGTGGGAAATCATGCGCGTCGGCGAACGCGCAGAATAACAATCGAGGGGCGCCAAGCCCCCGTGAGGCGAAGATGGCGGCGGGATCGGGCAGATTTCCCCGCGTGGCGGTTCTGAAAGGCGGCATGTCCGCCGAGCGCGAGGTTTCCCTCGTCTCGGGGCGTGAATGTGCCAAGGCGCTGCGCGAGGCTGGGTATCAGGTGGACGAGGTCGACGCCGGCCCCGACCTGCCCGCCGTTCTGGCCGCGAAGAAGCCCGAAGTCGTCTTCAACGCCCTTCACGGCCGCTGGGGCGAGGATGGCTGCGTCCAGGGCATCCTCGAATGGCTGGCCATTCCCTATACCCATTCCGGCGTCCTCGCCTCGTCCCTTGCCATGGACAAGGTCCGCACCAAGGAAGCCTACCGCGCCGCCGGCCTGCCTGTGGTCGAAAGCGTCATCGCCAGCCGCGACGCGGTCGAGGCGGGCCATGTCCTGCCGCCGCCCTATGTGGTCAAGCCCTATAACGAAGGCTCCTCCGTCGGCGTCTACATCGTGCGCGAAGGGACGAACGCGCCCCGCCTTGCCGCAACCATGCCGGCCGAGGTCATGGTCGAAACCTATGTCCCGGGGCGGGAACTGACCGTCACCGTCATGGGCGACCGCGCGCTCTGCGTGACCGACATCCTGACCGACGGCTGGTATGACTATGATGCGAAATACAAGCCGGGGGGCAGCCGGCACAAACTGCCCGCGAACATTCCCGCAGCGATCACCGAAGCCTGCCTTGACCATGCCTTGCGCGCCCACCGGGCGCTGGGCTGCCGCGGCGTCTCGCGCACCGATTTCCGCTGGGACGAAGCGCTTGGCCCGGCCGGGCTGATCCTGCTGGAGACGAACACACAGCCCGGCATGACGCCCACCTCGCTTGCCCCCGAACAGGCGGCCTATTGCGGCATAACCTTTCCGCAGCTTTGCGACTGGATGGTGAGGGACGCGTCATGCAACCGATGACCGCGCCCGCCCGCTATCCGGCCCGCGTCCGGTCGGAACCCGTCCGCCCCGATCCCGCGCCCTCGCGCTGGTCCTACCGGATGCAGCGGATCATGCTGACGCCCTACCTGCGCCGGCTGATCCGCGTCGGCCTGCCGACGCTGGCCGTGGTCGGCGCCTGCGCGATGTATCTGGGGTCCGAGGCCCGCCGCGCCGCCATCGTCCAGACCTTCACCGACCTGCGCGAGAAGTTCGAGCAGCGCCCCGAATTCATGGTCACCCTCGCCTCGGTCGAGGGCGCGTCGAAGGAACTGGCCGAGGCGGTCCGCGGCCGCCTGGCGCTGAACCTGCCGCAATCCTCGTTCAACCTGGACCTTGAAGCCGCCCGCATCCGGATCGAGGAACTGGACGCGGTGAAATCGGCCGAGTTGCGCGTCCGCTCCGGCGGCGTCCTGCAGGTCATGATCACTGAGCGGGAGCCGGTCGCCGTCTGGCGGATGGACGACGGGCTGACCCTGGTCGACGACACCGGCCACCGCGTCGCGGGCCTCCTGTCGCGCGGCGACCGGCCCGACCTGCCGCTGATCGCCGGCCCCGGCGCCGATGCAGCCACCGCCGAGGCGCTGGAAATCCTGGCCGCCACCGGCCCGCTGGCGCCGCGGGTGCGCGGCCTTGTCCGCATGGGCGAACGGCGCTGGGACATCGTGCTTGACCGCGACCAGCGCATCCTTCTGCCCGAAGCGAACCCCGTCCGCGCGCTGGAGCGCCTGCTGGCGCTGGACCATGCGCAGGACATCCTTGCCCGTGACCTTCTCGCCGTCGACCTGCGTCTCGGCGCCCGCCCGACCCTTCGCCTCAGCCCCCTCGCCCTGAAAGAACTGCGCCGCGCGCAGGGCATCGAAACCGTGGAGACCGACCTGTGACCGACCTCTACCAGACCCAACGCGCCATGCGGAACATGCGCCGGGCCGCGATGCAGCGGGGCGTGATCGCCATCCTTGACGTGGGAACGTCCAAGATCGCCTGCCTGATCCTGCGCTTCGACGGCGAGGCGCGGCTGCGCGAGACCGAAGGCGTCGGCCCGATGGCGGGGCAGTCGCAGTTCCGCATCATCGGCGCGGCGACCACCCGGTCGCGCGGCGTCCGCTTCGGTGAAATCGCGGTGATGAACGAAACCGAACGGGCGATCCGCACCGCCGTGCAGGCGGCGCAGAAGATGGCGAATGTCCGGGTGGACCATGTGATCGCCAGCTTCTCGGGCGCCGAACCGCGCAGCTACGGCCTTGCGGGCGAGATCGACCTTGCCGACAGCGTGGTCACCGAACAGGACGTGGCCCGCGTCCTTGCCGCCTGCGACGTGCCCGACCTTGGCCCGGGGCGCGACGTGCTGCATGCCCAGCCGGTGAATTTCGCGCTGGACCACCGCTCGGGCCTTGGCGATCCGCGCGGCCAGATCGGCAACCGGCTGGCCTGCGACATGCACCTTCTGTCGGTCAACGGCGACGTGATCCAGAACCTTCTCTACTGCATCCGCCGCTGCGACCTGGAACTCGCCGGCATCGCCTCATCCGCCTATGTCTCGGCCATTTCCTCGCTGGTCGAGGATGAACAGGAACTGGGTGCCGCCTGCATCGACATGGGCGGCGGCTCGACCGGGCTTTCGATCTTCATCAAGAAGCACATGATCTATGCCGACAGCGTCCGCATGGGCGGCGACCATGTGACATCCGACATTTCCAAGGGCCTGCAGATCCCCCTTGCCACCGCCGAGCGGATCAAGACCCGGCACGGCGGCCTGTTCGCCACCGGCATGGACGACCGCGAGATGATCGAGATCGGCTCGGACTGCGGCGACTGGGAAAAGGACCGCCGCCAGATCAGCCGGACCGAGCTGATCGGCATCATGCGCCCGCGCGTCGAGGAAATCCTTGAAGAAACCCGCGCCCGGCTGGACGCGGCCGGCTTCGACCACCTGCCCAGCCAGCAGATCGTGCTGACCGGCGGCGGCAGCCAGATGCCCGGGCTTGACGGGCTTGCCGCGCGAATCCTTGGCCAGCGGGTGCGCCTTGGCCGCCCGCTGCGGGTGCAGGGCCTGCCGCAGGCGGCGACCGGCCCGGCCTTCGCCTCGGGCGTCGGCCTCTGCCTCTTCGCCGCCCATCCGCAGGACGAATGGTGGGATTTCGAGATACCGGCTGAACGCTATCCGGCGCGGTCGCTGAAAAGGGCCATCAGATGGCTACGCGACAACTGGTAACCCCAACATCCTGCATGGTTCGCAAAATCCCGCCGATCGACGGCGGAGAAGGCCCATATTTTGTGGGGTTTCAACGTTTTTTTGGTGACCTCGGGGGCCGAAGTGGATAGAATCGCACGAAATTGGCAGAGTCAGGCCGGGGACAGACCTGCCTTGGGCCGGCAGGACAATGCGGCGGCAAACAAAAAACGGACAGGCGGAACCATGGCACTCAATCTGACGATGACCACAGCGCGCGAAGAGCTGAAGCCACGCATCACCGTCTTTGGTGTGGGCGGCGCGGGCGGCAATGCCGTCAACAACATGATCGAGAAGCAGCTTGACGGGGTCGAGTTCGTGGTGGCGAACACCGACGCCCAGGCGCTGCAGCAGTCCAAGGCGCATTCGCGCATCCAGATGGGCGTCAAGGTGACCGAGGGGCTTGGCGCGGGCGCACGGCCCAGCGTCGGCGCCGCCGCCGCCGAGGAAACGATCGAGGAAATCGTCGACCATCTGGCCGGCGCCCACATGTGCTTCATCACCGCCGGCATGGGCGGCGGCACCGGCACCGGCGCCGCCCCGATCATCGCCCAGGCTGCCCGCGAACTGGGCGTGCTGACCGTCGGCGTGGTCACCAAGCCCTTCCAGTTCGAGGGCGCCAAGCGGATGCGCCAGGCCGAAGAGGGGATCGAGGCGCTGCAGCAGGTGGTCGACACGCTGATCATCATCCCGAACCAGAACCTCTTCCGTCTGGCCAACGAACGCACCACCTTCACCGAGGCCTTCGCCCTGGCCGACAACGTGCTTTACCAGGGCGTCAAGGGCATCTCGGACCTGATGGTCCGCCCCGGCTTGATCAACCTCGACTTCGCCGATGTCCGTTCGGTGATGGACGAGATGGGCAAGGCGATGATGGGCACGGGCGAGGCCGATGGCGAGGATCGCTCGGTCCAGGCCGCCGAGAAGGCGATCGCCAACCCGCTTCTGGACGAGATCAGCCTGAACGGCGCCAAGGGCGTGCTGATCAACATCACCGGCGGCCACGACCTGACGCTGTTCGAGCTGGACGAAGCCGCGAACATCATCCGCGAGAAGGTGGACCCGGACGCGAACATCATCGTCGGCTCGACGCTGGACGAGACGATGGAAGGCCGGATGCGGGTTTCGGTCGTCGCGACCGGCATCGACGCCAACGCCCAGATGCGCCCCGAAGTGCCGTTCGCACGCCGGACGATAGCGACGACGCTACCGATGAACCCCGGCTCGGAACCGCGCCGCGACGCCGCGCCGCGGACCGCGCCGGCTGCTGCGGCAGCGCAGCGCCCGGCCCCGGCGGCCGCAACCCCCGCCCCGGTCGCGCCGCCGATGGCCGCGCCCTTGGCCCCGCCCGTTGCCCCGCCGGTGGCCGATCCGGTCCCCACCGCCGCCGAACTGCCCGACCAGGTCGAGGATCACGCCTACGAGGCGGACGAACCCGAAGGCCTGCTGGAAAACGACCTGCCCGCGCCGGTCTACCGTCCGCAGCCCGCCGCGGCGGCGCCGGCCCCGCGTCCGGCCCCGGTCGATGCCGACCCGGGCACCTTCGTCGCACCGCGGCCCCGCGCCGCCGGCCAGCCTTCGCCCGAGGCGCTGGCGCGGCTGCAGGCCGCCGTGTCGAAGAACCCCGGCCTTGCCGCCCAGCGGGCCGCCGCGCCGCAGCCGGCCGGCCAGCCCGCCGGCGCCTCGGCCAAGGCCCGCTTCGGCATCGGCACGCTGATCAACCGCATGGCCGGCCACATGGAAGCGGCCACCGAACGCGCCGCGACTTTCGGCCGGACCCAGCCGCCGGTCACCTCTTTCGACGACGAGGCCGAGCATGGAACGGATCAGGAGCGGATCGAGATTCCCGCCTTCCTGCGCCGCCAGGCCAACTGACGCCTGTTGCAACACCTGCGGAAAGGCCCGGCGAAAGCCGGGCTTTTTCATTTGAAATCAGCTGGTTGCCCTGTGTCACAAACCGTTGCAAAAGGTGAGTTGCCGCCGGCGCCCCGGCTCTTTACCTAGGGCCGCGAAGGTTGGGCGGGCCAGCTCCGCTGCAACCGCGAAAGAAGGCAAGGAAGACCGGAACGTGCAGAACACGCTGAAATCGGCGGTCAGCTTCGTCGGGGTGGGGCTCCACTCCGGCCGGCCGGTGCGCATGACCGTGCGCCCGGCTTCGGCTGACTATGGCATCTGGTTCCGCCGCACCGATGTCCTTGACCGCGACGCGATGATCCCCGCCCTCTGGCATGCCGTCACGCCTTCGCGCCTCTGCACCGTGGTGGAAAACGCCGCGGGTGTTTCGGTTTCCACCATCGAACACCTGATGGCCGCGCTCGCCGGTCTGGCGATCCACAATGCCCTGATCGAAATCGACGGTCCCGAGGTTCCGATCCTTGACGGCTCGGCCGAACCCTTCGTCGCCTCGTTCATTTCCCGCGGGCTGCGCGGCCAGATGGCCGACGTGCGCGCCATCCGCGTGCTGAAGCCGGTCGAGGCGCGCGAGGGCGAGGCGGTCGCCCGGCTTGAACCTTCGGACATGCTGGAAATCGACTTCCGCATCGAATTCGACCTGCCGGCCATCGGCACGCAGGAACGCCGGCTGAACATGTCGAACGGCGCCTTCGTGCGCGAGCTTTCGGATTGCCGCACTTTCTGCCGCCAGTCCGATGTCGACCTGATGCGCGAAAAGGGCCTGGCCTTGGGCGGCACGCTTCACAATGCCGTGGTCTTCGACGGCGACCGCGTGGTGTCGCCGGGGGGGCTGCGCCGCGCCGACGAACCCGTCCGTCACAAGATGCTGGATGCGCTGGGCGATCTGGCGCTGGCCGGCGGGCCGATTCTCGGCCGCTACACCGGCCTGCGCGCCGGGCATGCGCTGACCAACCGCCTGCTGCGCGCGCTTTTCGCCGATCCCGCCAATTTCCGGATGGAAGGCGTGGGCCATCGCACGGGCGAGAAACTGCCGGGCGTGGGCGTGCATCGCGGCGATCTGCCCTCGGCCCGCCGCGACGCTGCGTGACCGGGGCCAGTCCGGGGCCAGTCCGGGGCCGGTCCGGCGGCGCGACGCCCGCCTGCAACACCCGTCCCGAACGCCCGTCTGCCGCGAAAGGCGTTTTGCGCCCGGGATTTTTCTATGCTAGACCACCGCAAAATCCGGGCGCAAATTGCCCGGGCGGGGCCTTGAACCGGGCCCCGGACAAGGAAGACAGGTTTGGATAGGCAAGGAATGGCGGGCAGGCTTCGGGGCAGGCTTCGGGGCGGACGGTTGACGGCGGCGCTCTTGGGCGCAACTGTCCTTGCGGCCTGCGCGGGCGGCAAGAAGGACGTCCCGCTTGAAAGCTACACGGCCGAGGAAATCTATCGCCAGGGCGAACTGGCGCTGGAATCGGGCCGCCGCCCCGACGACGCGCTGGTCTATTTCCAGGAGATCGAGCGGCTTTATCCCTATACCGAATACGCCAAGCGCGCGCTGATCATGCAGGCCTACACCCTGCACAAGACCAAGAAATACGAAGAGGCCCGCGCCGCCGCGCAACGCTTCCTCGATTTCTATCCCGATGACGAGGATGCCGCCTACGCCCAGTATCTGATGGCGCTGTCCTACTATGACCAGATCGACGACGTCGGCCGCGACCAGGGCCTGACCTTCCAGGCGCTTCTCGCCATGCGCGAGGTGATCGAGAAATATCCCGACAGCGAATACGCGAACTCGGCCATCCTGAAGTTCGACCTGGCCTTCGACCATCTGGCCGCGAAAGAGATGGAGATCGGGCGCTACTACCTCAAGCGCAAGCACTATACTGCCGCGATCAACCGCTTCCGCACCGTGGTGCAGGATTTCCAGACCACCAGCCACACGGCCGAGGCGCTGCATCGGCTGGTCGAATGCTACCTTGCCCTCGGCTTCGAGGAAGAGGCGCAGACGGCGGCGGCGATCCTGGGCTACAACTACCAGTCCTCGCCCTTCTACCAGGACAGCTTCAACCTTCTGAAGGGCAGGGGGCTGGAACCCGCGCCCAGGGGCGACAACTGGCTGTCGGCGATCTACCGCCAGATGATCCGGGGCGAGTGGCTCTAGGCATGGCGCGTGCAGGCACGCACCCCGCGGCGTGACCCATGCTGCGGTCGCTTGAAATCCGCGATGTGCTGATCATCGACCGGCTGGCGCTGGACCTGGCGCCCGGCCTGAACGTGCTGACCGGCGAAACCGGGGCGGGCAAGTCGATCCTGCTCGATGCGCTTGGCATGGTGCTGGGCTGGAAGGGCCGCGCCGATCTGGTGCGCGCCGGCGCCGAGAAGGGCGAGGTGACGGCCGTCTTCGACCTTGCCCCCGGACATGCGGCGCGGCAGGTGCTGGAAGAGGCGGGGATCGACCCGGCGGACGAGCTGATCCTGCGCCGCACCGCCCATGCCGACGGCCGCCGCGCCGCCTTTGCCAACGATCGCCGCGTCTCGGCCGAGGTGTTGCGCGATCTCTCGGACACGCTGGTCGAACTGCACGGCCAGCACGACGACCGCGGGCTTCTGAACCCGCGCGGCCATCGCGCGCTGCTGGACGAATTCGCCGGGCTGGACCTTGCGCCGCTGCGCGCTGCCTGGGCCGCGCAGCGCGATGCCCGCGCGGCGCTGGCCGCGGCCGAGGAACAGATCGCCCGCGCCCGCGGCGAAGAGGATTTCCTGCGCCATGCGGTCGGCGAGCTTGCCCGGCTTGACCCGCAGCCCGGCGAGGAAGCCAGCCTCGACGCCCGCCGCCGGCTGATGCAGGCCGGCGCCCGCATCCGCGAGGATATCGCCCGCGCCGAGGCCGCGCTGTCGGATGATGGCGCCGAGGGGCGGATGCGCGACGCCTGGCGCTGGCTGATGGGCGCGGCCGAACGGGCCGAGGGCCGGCTTGACGGGGCGACCGCGGCGCTTGACCGGGCGCTGAACGAATTGTCCGAGGCGCAGGCCGGTGTTGCCGCCTGTATCGAGGCGCTGGATTTCGACCCGCGGGAACTGGAAACCGTCGAGGAACGGCTGTTCGCCATCCGCGCCGCCGCCCGCAAGCACGGCGTCGCGCCCGATGACCTGGCCGACCACGCCGCAACCCTTGCCGCCCGGCTTGACGCGCTGGATGCCGGGACGGCGGGCCTCGCGGGCCTTGCCCGCGCCCTGGCGGCGGCCGAAGCCGCCTATGCCGACGAAGCGCGGCAGGTCACCGCCCTGCGGGCCGCGGCGGCGGCCCGGCTGGATGCGGCGATGGCGGCCGAGCTTGCGCCCCTGAAAATGGAACGCGCGGCCTTCCGCACCGTTCTGGCCGAAGGCGAGGCCGGCCCCGACGGCGCCGATCTGGTGACCTTCACCGTCGCCACCAACCCCGGTGCGCCGGCGGGACCGCTGAACCGCATCGCCTCGGGCGGGGAACTCAGCCGGTTCCTGCTGGCGCTGAAGGTCTGCCTGACCGGCCGCACCCCCGGGCTGACCATGATCTTCGACGAAATCGACCGCGGCGTCGGCGGCGCCACGGCGGATGCGGTCGGCCGCCGGCTGCGCGCGCTTGCCGAAGGGGCGCAGGTGCTGGTCGTCACCCATTCGCCGCAGGTCGCGGCCTTCGGCGCGCAGCATTGGCGGGTGGAAAAGCGCGTCACCGGCGGGGTCACGCTTTCCACCGTATCGGCGCTGGACCCGCCCGACCGGGTCGAGGAAATCGCCCGGATGCTTTCGGGCGACACGGTGACCGACGCCGCCCGTTCCGCCGCCCGCGCGCTGCTTTCCGTCTGAGCCCCGCGCACCCCGAAGCCATGACCCGTCCGCATGGCGGCTTCCCGGCTTCATGGGTTTTCGCTGCAGCGCAGCATGCTACTTTATGCGGCAGGGGAGGCACAGGAGATGACACATGCCCAACCCTATCCGCACCCTTGCCCGCTCGCTGCGCCTGCCGGCGATCTTCCCCTCGGTGGAAGAACAGGAACTGGCCTATCTGAACGAAGCCGTCTCGCGCTATGACCTTGAGATGCGGCAGCGCGAGGTCGACAACGGCCTGTTCCGGCGCCGGCCCGTCTGGCTCTGACCCTCTGGCCCTGACCTTCAGTCCGCGCCGGGCGGGACCACCTTGCCCGGGTTCATCAGGCCCATCGGATCAAGCGCCCGCTTGATCCGGCCCATGGCGCCCCAGGCCGGCCCGTGTTCGGCCGCCATCAGGGGCAGCTTGCCAAAGCCCACGCCATGCTCGCCGGTGATCGTGCCGCCCAGCCGCAGCGCGCGTTCGGCCATGCGCTGCGCCAGTGCCTTGGCCGTCGCCGCCTCGGCGGCATCACCGGGCCGCACCATCAGGATCGCGTGGAAATTGCCGTCGCCGACATGGCCCAGAATCGGCCCCGGAATGCCTGACGCGGCAATGTCGGCCGCCGTTTCGGCCACCGCCGCCGCCAGGGCCGAGATCGGCACGCAGACATCCGTCACCACCGCCCGCGCGCCCGGCCGCGAGGCCAGGATCGCGCGATAGGCCTGATGCCGCGCCGCCCACAGCCGGCTGCGTTCCTCCTGCGCCCGCGCCCAGGCGAACCCGGTCGCGCCGAAGCCGGCGGCAATGTCGCCAAACCGGCCGGCCGCCTCGGCCACCGCGGCCGGGCTGCCGTGGAACTCGACCAGCAGCAGCGGTGCCGGCGGCAGGTCCAGCCCCGAAAAGGCGTTCACCGCCAGAACCGTCGCCGCGTCCAGAAACTCGATCCGCGCCATCGGCACCCCGGCCTGCACCGTGGCGATCACGCAATCGACCGCCGCGCCCATGTCGGCAAAGGCGCAAGTAGCCGCCGCCACATCCTCGGGCTGGCCGTGCAGCCGCAGCGTCAGTTCGGTGATCAGGCCCAGCGTCCCCTCGGACCCGATCATCAGCCCCGTCAGGTCATAGCCGGCCGAAGACTTGCGCGCGGCGGTGCCGGTGCGGATCACCTCACCCCCGGCCAGCACCACCTCAAGCCCCAGCACGTTGTCGCGCATCGTGCCGTAGCGCACCGCCGCCGTCCCGCTGGCCCGTGTCGCCGCCATGCCGCCGATCGTGGCATTCGCGCCCGGATCGACCGGGAAGAACAGCCCCGTCGCCCGCAATTCGCGGTTCAGCGCCTCACGCGTGATGCCGGGCTGGACCACGGCGACCATATCCTCGGGCCTGACCTCGACCAGCCGGTCCATCCGCTGGAAATCGACCGTCACCCCGCCGGCCACCGCCAGCGCATGCCCTTCAAGCGAGGTGCCGGCGCCCCAGCCGACCAGCGGAAAGCCATGCCGCGCCGACAGGCCCGCCAGCTGCGCCACCTCGGCCGTCGTCTCGGGGAAGGCCACCGCCCAGGGCGCCGGGCCGGTGACCAGGCTTTCGCTTTCGGCGTGCTGGTCCAGCACGGCGCGGGCGGTTGAAAGGCGCGGCCCGAAGACGGCGGTCAAATCGACAAGGGCGGCATCGCTCAGCATGACCCACGCATCGCGCATCGCCGGGCGCGGCGCAAGCCCGCGACCGGCCCGCGCGCACTGGCATCCGCCGCCGCGCTGCGCTAGAAGGCGCCATCCCGATCCAGAGGAGCGCTGCCGATGAAAGCCGCCGTCATCACCTTTCCCGGGTCGAACTGCGACCGCGATCTGGCGGTGGCCTTCGAACGGGCGGGGTTCGACGTGGCGCGGGTCTGGCACAAGGACACCGCGCTGCCGGAAGGCGTCGATGTCGTCGGCATCCCGGGCGGCTTTTCCTTCGGCGACTACCTGCGCTGCGGCGCCATCGCCGCGCAATCGCCGGTATCCGCCGCCGTCCGGGCGCATGCCGCGCGCGGCGGCTATGTGCTTGGCATCTGCAACGGTTTTCAGGTCGTCACCGAAATGGGCCTTCTGCCCGGCGTCCTGATGCGCAACGCCACGCTGCGCTTCATCTGCCGCACCGTGACGCTGCGGGTCGCCACCACCGACTCGGCCTTCACCCAGGGCTACGCGCCGGGGCAGGAGATCCGCATCCCGGTTGCCCACCACGATGGCAACTACACGATCGACGACGAAGGCCTGGCCCGGCTGAAGGGCGAGGACCGCATCGCCTTCACCTATGCGCAGAACCCCAACGGCTCGATGGCCGACATCGCCGGCGTCCTGTCGGAAAACCGCCGCGTCCTTGGCCTGATGCCGCATCCCGAGCGCGCGGCCGAGGCGCTGCACGGTTCGACCGACGGCGCCGGTCTTTTTGCCGGATTGATGGGCGGGATGGCGCTGGCCTGATCCCGGATGCTTGAGGCCCCCCGGCGCAGGGCCTAGAATCGCGCCATGTTTGCAGACGCAGCACAGGACAACGCCGCCGCACCGCAGGGCCTTCCCCTGCGGGTCAAGCTTGTTGTGGCGCTGCTGACCGTGCTGGCCATCGTCGTCGTCATCGTCTCGAACCGCTGGCTGACCGAACGCTTCGTCGAGACCACGCGCAACCGGTCAGAGGTGCGGCTGGCGCTTTACACCGGCAACCTGGTGTCCGAACTGCAGCGGACATCGGTGGTGCCGCTGATCCTGGCCCGCGATCCCGACCTGATCGCTGCGCTGCGGGCGGGCGACTTCTCCGCCACCTCGGCCAAGCTGATCCAGCTGCAGTCGGAAATCGGCGTGCAGTCGATCCGGCTTCTGGATGGCGACGGTCGCGTCGTCGGCGCCACCAACCGCAACCTTCTGGGCATCAGCCACCGCAACGACCCCTATTTCGTCGATGCGCAGCGGGCGAAGGACACGATCTTCACCTCGGTCAAGCGCGAGGCGGGGGGCTTCGACTTCACCTATTCGCGCGCGCTGCGGTCGGACGGCAAGGTCCTGGGCGTCATCGTCGTCTCGGTCGACCTGATGAAATATGAACGCGCCTGGTCGGGGTTGCAGGACGCCGTCCTTGTGACCGACAGCGAAGGCACGGTGATCCTTGCGACCGAACCGCTCTGGCGCGGCCGCACCGTCGAACAGGCGCTTGCCCTGCAGGACCCGCCCTCGGCCATCGGCCGGGCGTTCCAGGCAACCACCGACTGGGCCTGGTCGTCGCCCGACGCCTATGTCAGCGGCGAGGCGGTGATGCGGACCGAGGCGCGCGTCCCGTTCCGCGGCTGGAAGATCGTCACCTTCACCGCCTACGATTCGGTGCGCGAGAAGGTGAACGGCATCCTTGCGCTGGAGATCATGGGCTTCGCCATCCTGATGGCGCTGTCGTTCTACCTGCTGTCGCGCCGTGCCTGGTCGCGCTCGGTCACGCTGCAGCGGGAATCGGCAGAGCTTCGGCTGCTGAATGCCCGCCTGCAACGCGAGATCGCCGAACGCGAACGGGTGCAGAAGAACCTTGAGGTGGCCGAACAGACCCTTGCCCAGTCGTCGAAGCTGGCGGCCCTGGGCGAAATGTCGGCCGCCGTCAGCCACGAGCTGAACCAGCCGCTTGCGGCGATGAAGACCTATCTCGCCGGCGCGCGGCTTCTGCTGCAGCGCCGCCGGCCGGACGAGGCGCTTTCGTCTTTCCAGCGGATAGATGACCTGATCGAACGCATGGGCGCCATCACCCGGCAGCTGAAATCCTATGCCAGGAAGGGCGGCGAAGCCTTTGAGCCGGTTGATCTTCGCGCCTGCATATCCTCGGCGCTGTCGATGATGGAGCCGCAGCTGAAGGCGCGCGTGGTCAAGATCACCCGCACCCTGCCGCGCCAGCCCGTCATGGTCATGGCCGACAGGATCCGGCTGGAACAGGTGATCATCAACCTTCTTCGGAACGCGCTTGACGCGATCAAGGACATGGCCGCCCCGCAGGTGGAAATCCTTCTCGCCGCGGGCGAGACGGCGACGCTGACCGTGCGCGACAACGGCCACGGCATCGCCGATCTCGATAACCTGTTCGAGCCGTTCTACACCACCAAGAAGCCGGGCGAGGGGGTCGGGCTTGGCCTTGCCATCTCTTCCGGCATCGTCAGCGATCTGGGCGGCCGGCTGACCGCCCGCAACGCCGAAGGGGGCGGCGCGGTCTTCGAACTGCAGCTGCCCATCCTTGGCAAAGAGCAGGAAGCAGCGGAATGAGGGCCCCATGGCACGCACGATGAAAGTGGCAATCGTCGACGACGAGGCGGACATGCGCGCCTCGATCAGCCAGTGGCTGGCGCTTTCCGGCTTCGACACCGAAACCTTCCCCTCGGCGGAAGACGCGCTCCGCTCGATCGGGCCGGATTTCCAGGGCGTCGTCGTCTCCGACATCAAGATGCCCGGCATGGACGGCATGGCCTTCCTGAAACGGCTGATGAGCCAGGATTCCGGCCTGCCCGTGATCATGATCACCGGCCACGGCGACGTGCCCATGGCGGTTGAGGCGATGCGCGTCGGCGCCTTCGACTTCCTGGAAAAGCCGTTCAACCCCGACCGGATGACCGAACTGGCCAAGAAGGCCACCCAGGCGCGGCGGATGACGCTGGACAGCCGGGCGCTGCGGCGGGAACTGTCGGACGGTTCGACCATCATGAAGAAGCTGGTCGGGTCCAGCCCGGCGATGGACCGGCTGCGCGAGGATATCCTCGATCTGGGCCAGGCCGACAGCCACGTGCTGATCGACGGCGAAACCGGCACCGGCAAGACGCTGGTCGCCCATGCGCTGCACGCCGTCGGCCCGCGCGCGTCGAAGAAGTTCGTCACCATCTCCTGCGCCGCCTGGGCCGAGGACCAGCTTTCCGCCCGGCTGTTCGGCCCTTCCGACGACGGCGCCATCCCCCTGGTGGAAGAAGCCCGCGGCGGCACCCTCTGCCTTGAGGATATCGAGGCGCTGCCCAACGCGCTGCAGGCGCGGCTTCTGACCTTCATCAACGATCAGGGCACCCCGCCCGAGACGCGGATCATCGCGATCAGGAACCAGCACGCCCCCGACGTGACGCTGGAACAGGCGATGCGGTCCGATCTCTTCTACCGCCTTGGCGCGATGACCATCGTCCTGCCGCCCCTGCGCGCCCGGGGCGAGGATATCCTGCAGCTTTTCACCCGCCTGTCCGAACAATTCGCCGAGGAATACGGCTGCGACGCGCCGCAGGTGACGGCGCAGGAAGCGGCGCAGCTGCTGCAGGCGCCCTGGCCCGGCAATGTGCGGCAACTGGTGAACATCGCCGAACGCGCCGTGCTGCAGAACCGCCGCGGTTCGGGCTCGATCGCCTCGCTGCTGATGGCGGACAACGAAACCTCGGGGCCAAGCGCCATGACGACCGAGGGCAAGCCGCTGAAGGAATATGTCGAGGCGTTCGAACGCATGCTGATCGACAACACGATGCGCCGCCACAAGGGCAGCATCGTCGCGGTGATGGACGAACTTTGCCTGCCGCGCCGGACGCTGAACGAGAAGATGGCCAAGTATGGGCTGACGCGGGGGGACTACGTCTGACAGGCCCCGCATGACGCCGCTGTAACGCCGCGTTGAATTTGCCATTGCCCTTGGCCCGGCTTTGGCCGTAGGGTCTGCACCGTGCCGGGCATGCCCGGCCAAGGAATTCTCTCCCTCACCGGGTCGTGCGGCGCCATGAAGCGTCCACCCGCGGCGGGAGCCGGATCGGCCGCAAGGCTGTGCACATTGTCGACGGGCCCGAGGGTCGGTCGGCCATTCAAGGCGGGGGGCCCGCAAGGCCCTCCTGGAAGTGAACCGCGATGAGGCGCGCGAGCATTGCAGCGACAGGCGAGGTCTGCCCCACGGGCAGGGCCCCTGCGCTTGCGCCCGCCGCCCGCGCCCAGACAAGCCGCCCCATGACATTCGATCCGCCCTCCGGTCCGCCGGGGGCGCCGTTGCGCTTGGGGCGCGATGGACAAACATGCCCAAGAAAATGCTTATCGACGCCACGCATGCGGAAGAGACCCGCGTCGTCGTGGTCGACGGAAACAAGGTTGAAGAGTTCGACTTTGAAACCGTAAACAAGCGCCAACTGGCCGGGAACATCTACCTGGCCAAGGTGACGCGGGTCGAACCCTCGCTGCAGGCGGCCTTCGTGGACTATGGCGGGAACCGGCACGGTTTCCTGGCCTTCGCCGAAATCCACCCCGACTACTACCAGATTCCCAAGGCCGACCGCGAGGCGCTTCTGGCCGAGGAACGGGCGATGGCCCGCGCCGAGGATGAGGACGAAGGCCGCAGCCGCCGCCGCCGGCAGCCCCGGCCCAAGGCGGCCCAGACGCGCGACGCCGCCGTCGTCAGCAGCGGGCCGAGCGAGATGGACGTGGTCGACCTGGACGAGGCCGACGGCCACGGCGCCCATGCCGCCGCGCCCGAGGCCGCCGCGGCCCCGGATGCCGCCGCGCACGACCATGACCATGATCACGATCACGGCGACCACGACCACGCCCACGACCAGGGCGATGCCGGCAACGGCGATGCGCCCTATCGCGCCGTCGACCATGCCAGCGACACCGATGACGAGATCGAATCGATCGCCGAAGAGGATGTCGCCGAAGAGATCAGCCAGCCGCGCCGCGCCAAGCCGCGCCGTTACAAGATTCAGGAAGTCATCCGTGTCCGCCAGATCATGCTGGTGCAGGTGGTCAAGGAAGAACGCGGCAACAAGGGCGCCGCGCTGACGACCTATCTGTCGCTGGCCGGCCGCTATTGCGTGCTGATGCCCAACACCGCCCGCGGCGGCGGCATCAGCCGCAAAATCACCAACGCGGCCGACAGGAAGAAGCTGAAGGAAATCGCCGGCGAGATGGACGTGCCGGAAGGCGCCGGCCTGATCGTGCGCACCGCCGGGGCCAAGCGCACCAAGGCGGAGATCAAGCGCGACTACGAATATCTGATGCGGCTCTGGGAACAGATCCGCGACCTGACGCTGAAGTCGATCGCCCCCGCGGCGATCTACGAGGAAGGCAACCTGATCAAGCGCACGATCCGCGACCTTTACAGCCGCGAGATCGACGAGGTGCTGGTCGAGGGCGAGGCGGGCTACCGCACCGCCAAGGACTTCATGCGGATGATCATGCCCAGCCACGCCAAGCAGGTGAAACGGTATGAGGAACCCATGCCGCTTTTCGCCCGCTACCAGGTGGAAAGCTATCTGGGCGGCATGTTCAACCCGGTCGTGCAGCTGAAATCCGGTGGCTATATCGTCATCGGCGTGACCGAGGCGCTGGTCGCGATCGACGTGAACTCGGGCCGCGCCACCAAGGAAGGCTCGATCGAGGATACCGCGCTCAAGACCAACCTTGAGGCGGCCGAGGAAATCGCCCGCCAGCTGCGCCTGCGCGACCTCGCCGGCCTGATCGTCATCGACTTCATCGACATGGAAGAGCGGAAGAACAACGCCGCCGTCGAGAAGCGCCTGAAGGACAAGCTGAAGACCGACCGCGCCCGCATCCAGGTGGGCCGGATCTCGGGCTTCGGCCTGATGGAGATGAGCCGCCAGCGCCTGCGTCCGGGCATGCTGGAATCGACCACCCAACCCTGCCCGCATTGCCACGGCACCGGGCTGATCCGCTCGGACGACAGCATGGCGCTGACCATCCTGCGGGCGCTGGAAGAGGAAGGCACCCGCAAGCGCTCGAAAGAGGTGCTGCTGAAGGCGCCGGTCGGCATCATCAACTATCTCTTCAACTACAAGCGCGAACACATCGCCCTGATCGAGGCGCGCTATGGCATGGCCGTCCGGATGGAGGCCGACCCGGCGCTCGTCTCGCCCGACTATGCGATCGAGAAGTTCAAGACCGCGACACGCGTCGTTCCCGAACCCACGGCGGTGATCTCGGGCCATGCCGGCCTGATGGGCGCCCCGGTGGACGAGGATGAGGACGAAGACATCGTCGACGAGGCGATCGAGGACGAGGAAGAGGCCGAGGAGGCGAAACCGGCAACCCGCGCCGAGGCGCAGGGTGACGGGCAGGGCGGAGCCAAGAAGAAGCGCCGCCGCCGCCGCCGCCGCAAGGGCGGACGTGACGGCCAGGGCGAAGGCGCGGCCGATGGGTCTGCCATGGGCGGGACGGATGACGACGGCGATGACCAGGACGACGAGGATGCGGCCGAAGACGCCGTGACCGCCGAACCGGCCGCCGCACCCGAGGTCCGGCCGGAGGCGGTGGTTGCCGAAGCAGCGCCCGAGCCCGCCGCCGAAACGGCGCCGCCGGCGAAGCCCAGGGCCGTGCGCAAGCCGCGCGCGTCCAAGGCCAAGACGGCCGCCGCCGAAGAGGTCGCGGCCAAGGCAGAGGTCGCCGAGGTCGCGCCGGAACCGGCCAAGGCCAAGCCCGCCGTGAAGAAGCCCGCGACCCGCACCTCGCGCGCCAAGGCGAAGCCTGCGGCCGAAGACCTGCCCGCGCTGCAGCCCGATCCGGGCGCGGCCGAGGTCGCCGCCGAAGGCCTGCGCGCCGATCCGCTGGACCTTGCGCCCGCGCCTGCCGCCCAGGTCGAGGCGGAGGTCGCCGCGGAGGTCGCCCTTGTCGACGGCCCGCCCGAGGCCGAGGCCGATGGCCCCGCCAAGCCGCGCCGCAAGGGGTGGTGGTCGCTCAACCGCTGACCGGGGGGCCGTGGGCGCCCAAGGAAACCGGGGGCCTTCGGGCCCCCTAACCTTTGGCGCGGATCAGGTGCAGCGTCACCGCGCCTTCGCCCCGGGCGCCAAGGTAGTCATGCCCCGCGCCGGCGCAGAAATGCGGCAGGTCCACCTCGGCCATCCGGTCGGTCGCCCGCACGCAAAGGACCGCGCCGGCGCGCATCGCCATCAGGCGCTTCCGCGCGCGCAGAACGGGCAGGGGGCAGAGAAGCCCCTCGCAGTCGATCGTCTCGTCCCAGTTCGGCAGGCCCTGCATCATGCCGCCTTCTACCGCCCGCCCGCGCCGCGGCAAGGGGGATGTGACAATGCGTTCGCGGCAAAGTGACACCGGCCGGGGTGACGGCGCGCGCGCGTCAGGATAGGAAGGCGCCAAGGGGAACCGGATGGCCGATCTGAACATTCTTGACGCAGGCCTGGCGCTCGCCTCGCTTTTGGCGCTGGCGGGGGGGCTGCTGTCCTTCCTCAGCCCCTGCGTCCTGCCCGTCGTGCCGCCCTATCTTGCCTATATGTCCGGCATCTCGATGGCCGAGATGACCGGCCCGACCGAGGCCCGCCGCCGCGTCATCCTGCCGGCGGTCTTCTTCGTCATGGGCCTGTCGACGGTCTTCCTGCTTCTGGGCTTCGCCACTTCGGCCTTCGGCATCTTCATCCTGTCGAACCAGGAATGGTTCAACCGCATCGCCGGCGCCATCGTCATCATCTTCGGCCTGCATTTCCTGGGGCTGTTCCGCATCCCCATCCTGATGCGCGAGGCGCGGGTCGATGCCGGCGATCAGGGCGGATCGGCCCTTGGCGCCTTCGTCCTTGGCCTTGCCTTTGCGGCGGGCTGGACGCCCTGCAACGGCCCGATCCTGGCCGGCATCCTGACCCTTGCCGCGCGTGAGGCAGACATGGCCCGCGGCGTCTATCTGATGGGGGCCTATTCCATCGGCCTTGGCCTGCCGTTCCTGCTGTCCGCGATCTTCATCACCCATGCGATCGGCGTGATGAAGCGGATCAAGCCCCACATGCGCAAGATCGAGGTTGCCATGGGCAGCCTGCTGATCGTGGTCGGGGCGATGATGTTCACCGGATCGTTCTCGGTCTTCCAGGGCTGGATGCTGGACGCGATGGATCGCTTCGGCATCCCGCTTCTGGGCTGACGGGGGCGTTTTACCCCTTATTTCCGCCCCGGTTTCGCGCCATCCTGCGGGCCGAGGTGCAATGAAGCAGGGCCCCGTCATCAGCGAGGAACCGACGTCGGAGGTGGCCACCTTCCGCCGGCGGGTCTTCTACATCCCGGGCTACGATCCCTTCCATCCCCGCCGCTACCGCGAGCTTTATCGGAAGGAGGGCGCCGCCCAGGCCGCCCATTCGGACTATGCGCTGCACCTGGCACCCGCCCGCAACCCCGGCGCCTATGGCTGGCGCGTCGGCGCCCGGATCGAGGGCCGCACCACCGAGGCCACGGTCGAGGTCCTGGTCTGGTCCGACATCGTCCGCCAGAGCATGTCGGAATCGATCCCGGCCACCTATCTGCAACTGGCCCGCACCGCCTGGGCCTATATCGGCTCGGGCGCGCTTTTCCGGCTGATGCGGCTGCGCAAGGGGCCGATGATCGCAGCACTTTACCCGGTGGCCGTGCTGATCCTGCAGCTTGTGCTTGCGGTTCTGGCCGGCTGGGCGGCGGGGGCAATCGCCGCCCGCTTCACCCACTGGACAGCGGGCCTTGCCGTTTTCGCCGCGACGGTCGTCCTGCTTCTCCGCTGGTTCCGTGCGCGCGACAACCAGATCTTCGCCTGGTATCTGATGCATGATTATGCCTATTCCGCACAGGCAGGCGGCGCGAACCCGGCCGAGCTTGAGGCGCGGATGTCCGAATTCTGCAAGACGATCCGCGCCGCGCTGGATGGCGACTGCGACGAGGTGCTGGTCGTCGGCCATTCCTCGGGCGCGCATCTGGCGGTTTCGGTCCTGGCTGACCTGATCCGACAGGGCCTGCCCGCCGGGCGCCCTGCGCTCTCGTTCCTGTCCCTTGGCCAGGTGGTGCCGATGGTCAGCTTCCTGCCCCGCGCCACCCGCCTGCGCGCCGACCTGCGCTACCTGTCGGCGCGGGATGAATTGACCTGGGTCGATGTCACCGCCCCCGGCGACGGCTGCGCCTTCGCGCTCTGCGATCCGGTCGCCGTGACCGGCGTCGCCCCGCCCGGCAAGCGCTGGCCGCTGGTCCTCTCGGCCGCCTTCACCCGGACGCTCAGCCCCGGCCGGTGGCAGGTGCTGAAACGGCGCTACTTCCGGCTGCATTTCCAGTATCTCTGCGCCTTCGACGCGCTGGAGGGGCGGCCCGACGAATACGACTACTTCCGCGTCACCGCCGGGCCGCTGACCCTTGGCCAAAGGTTCGGCCACCGCCCGCCGTCGAAAAGCCGGATCGAGACGCCGGTCAACCGCCACACGGGCACCGCATGACCGGCTGCCCCTTCCATGCCACAGGCACCCCCCTGCCGCCCAAGCCCGAACCCCGGCCCGACCGGGTGTCGCTGGCGGGCTACCTGCGGCTTTTCCGGCGCGACATCCTCTCGGCCCAGCCGGCCCGGCTTTACCGCGCCTGGATGGCCGAATTCCGCACGCCGTTCTTCCGCAGCTACCTGTGCAACGATCCGGCGCTGGTCGACCTGGTCCTGAAGGACCGGCCCGGCGATTTCCCGAAATCCGGCCGCATCGCCGAGGGCTTGCGGCCGCTTCTCGGCCAGTCGGTCTTCGTCACCAACGGCGACACATGGAAACGCCAGCGCCGCATCATCGACCCGGCCTTCGAGGGCGGCCGCCTGCGCGACACCTTTCCCGCCATGCTGGACGCCGCCCGCGCCGCCACCGCCCGGATGCCCGAGGGCGAGGTCGAGGTCGAGGAACCGATGTCCCACGCCGCGGCGGACGTGATCTTCCGCACGCTCTTCTCGATCCCGATCGAGCATGACCTCGCCGCCCGCGTCTTCCGCGAATTCCGCGCTTACCAGCGGGCGCAGCCGATCCTGAACCTTGCCGCCTTCCTGCCCCTGCCGCGCTGGATGCCGCGGTTCCACAGCCGGGCCACGAAGCGCGCCGCCGCGGCGATCCGGGCGCTGATCGGCCGGCTGACCGACGACCGCGCCGCGCTGATTGCCGCAGGCACCGCGCCCGACGATCTGGCGACCAAGATCATGACCACCGCCGATCCGGAAACCGGCGAAAGGTTCACCCCGGCCGAGATGGTTGACCAGGTGGCGATCTTCTTCCTGGCCGGCCACGAAACCAGCGCTTCGGCGCTGGCCTGGGCGCTGTATTTGCTGGCGCTTCGCCCCGATGTGCAGGACCGCGTGGCGGATGAGGCTGCCGCCCTGGGCGACGCGCCCGACTTCGCCGCCGTGGGCCGGCTGCGGCTGACGCGCGACGTGTTCCGTGAAACGCTGCGGCTTTACCCGCCGGTGCCGATGATGGTGCGCCAGACCACCCGGGTTGAGGATTTCCGCGGCCGCCCCGTCCGCCCCGGCGCGCAGGTGGTGCTGTCACCCTGGCACCTACACCGGCACGAACGGCTCTGGGACAATCCGGACGGCTTCGATCCCGACCGCTGGACGGGCGATGCGGCGCGCGCTTCGGCCCGCCGCGCCTACCTGCCGTTCTCGGCCGGCCCCCGCGTCTGCACCGGCGCGGGCTTTGCCATGGTCGAGGGGCCGCTTCTGCTGGCGCTCTTGGTCCGCAGCTTCCGCTTCAGCCGGATCGAGGGCTGCGCGCCGGTGCCGGTCGCGCATCTGACGGTGCGGGCGAAGGACGGGATCAGGCTGCGGGTGGCGCGCCGCTGACGGGTGCTGCCGGCTTTTCGGCGAAAAGCCGGGACTGGCCGGCGGTCAGGCCAGGTCGATCCGGTAGCTTTCGATCACCGTATTGGCCAGCAGCTTCTCGCACATCGCGCGGACGGCGGCCTCGGCCGCCTCCCGGTCGCCTTCGGCCAGGTCCAGCTCGATGATCTTGCCCTGCCGCACGCCTTCGACGCCGCCGAACCCCAGCGCCCCCAGCGCGTGACGGATCGCCTCGCCCTGCGGATCAAGGACGCCGTTCTTCAGCATGACGGTGACGCGGGCTTTCATCGGGGCCTCCGGCGGACGACAGGGATGGTGCGCCCGCTTACCGCCCGGGGCCGGCGCGGGCAAGGGGGCAGGCGGGGCTAAAGACTGCCCGCGGGCAGCTGCCGCCGCACCAGCCGCCGCACGAGGAGGATCGCCGCCAGCATCACCAGCCCGGGGATGGCGGTCACCGCGGCCGGGAAGTAGAGCCAGACCAGACTGTCGACCCGCACCAGATCGGGCGTGTCGGGGGACCAGATCACCTTGATCGGATCGCCCGCCGCATAGCCCCAGACATTCGACGACACCGTGCTGCGCGCCTGCAGCACCTGCCCGTCGGGCAGGGTCAGGTCGACCACGATCCAGAAGGTTGCCACCCTGTCGCGCGTGGTCGCGACGGGCGCCGCGCGGAAACCTGCGACCGTGCCGGTCAGGTGCTGCTGGCCGGCGGCCCACCATGCCGTCCAGGCGGCAAGCCCGGCCCCCGCCAGAACCGGCAGGGCGGCGACAAGGATGAAGATCGCAAAGAAGCGACGCAGGTTCATGCCAGACCCCGCCCGACACCACGCCGTCCAGTCAGACAGGAAACCGCCCCGGGCGCAACCGCCCGCGGATCAGTTGATCAGCGAGGGCTTGGCCGGATGGGTCACGTTCGACGGCAGCACGCCCAGCCGCCGCGCCAGTTCGGTATGGACATCGACCAGCGGCGCCGGTTCGGGCAGCGACCCGTCGGCCCGTTCGGTCTGCCGCAGGTCCCACAGCAGCATCGAATCGGGGCTGATCTCGTCGGCGACGATCAGGCGCATGAAATCGCCTTCCCAGATGCGGCCGACCTCGATCCGGAAATCCATCAGCCTGACGCCGACGCCCAGCATCACCCCCGACAGGAAGTCGTTCACCCTGAGCGCAAGGGCTACCACATCGTCCAGGTCCTGCTGGTTCGCCCAGTTGAAGGCGATGATGTGCTCCTCGGCCACCAGCGGCGTGCCGAGCTTGTCGTCCTTGTAGTAATATTCGACGATCGGCCGGGGCAGGGGCGTTCCTTCCGGAATGCCCAGCCGGCGCGACAGGTCGCCCGCCGCGAAGTTGCGCACCACCACCTCAAGCGGCAGGATTTCGGCCATCCGCACCAGTTGCTCGCGCATGTTCAGCCGGCGCATGAAATGCGTCGGCACGCCGATGCCGTTCAGCCCCTGCATGAAGAATTCCGACAGGCGGTTGTTGAGGACGCCCTTCCCCTCGGTCGCGGTCGAGATCGGCGCGACGGTGCCGGCGGTGGCATCGTCCTTGAAATACTGGATCAGTGTCCCCGGCTCCGGTCCTTCGAACAGGATCTTGGCCTTGCCTTCATAGACCTTCTTGCGCCGTGCCATGCTGGTTCCCGAAGCGAAATGCCGAAACGGGGCGGCATCGCCACCCCGGAAGCGTGGGATTGGGCTATACGGCAAGGGCCCGGCAGTCGCAAGGCGCGGCGGCCGCCGGCGGGGCGGGGCGGCTTTGGTCTTGCAGGCGGGCGGGCGTGTGGGCATATGACGGAAGAACCTTCATTGCAGCCGGGGAGTGCCATGACCACCTTCGACGACCGCGAGAATGCCTTCGAAGCCAAGTTCGCGCATGACAGCGAGATGCAGTTCAAGGCCGAGGCCCGCCGCAACAAGCTTGTCGGTCTCTGGGCGGCCGGACTGATGGGCAAGGCCGGCGCCGAGGCCGAGGCCTATGCGCGCGACGTCGTCGCCGCGGACTTCGAGGAGAAGGGCACCGAGGATGTGGTGCGCAAGGTCGTGGCCGATCTGGCCGGCAAGGCCAGCGCCGACGACGTGCGCGCCAAGCTGGCCGAGCTGCTGCCGGTCGCCAAGGCGCAGCTGATGGCCGAGATCTGATCGTTCCAGCAGCGGCGCGCCGTTCCGCGTCGCCGTTGCCGGTCCGGGGCGCGCGCGCCGCGCGCCGGCCCCGACATCGTTCCCGGCCCGATATCGTTCCCGGAGTGCCCGTGATGACCGAAAACCTGCTCGACCGCCTGCTTGCGACCCGTGACTGGCTGATGGCCGACGGGGCCACGGGGACCAATCTCTTCAACATGGGCCTTGCGGCGGGCGAACCGCCCGAACTGTGGAACACCGACCAGCCCGACAATATCCGCAGCCTCTATCGCGGGGCGGTCGAGGCCGGCTCCGACATTTTCCTGACCAACACCTTCGGCGGCAATGCGGCGCGGCTGAAGCTGCACAATGCGCAGGGGCGCGTGCGCGAGCTGAACCGCGTCGGCGCCGCCTTGGGGCGCGAGATCGCCGATGCCGCGGGCCGGCCGGTCATTGTTGCCGGGTCCGTCGGGCCCACCGGCGAGATTTTCGAGCCGATGGGCACGCTGACCCATGCCCTTGCCGTCGAGATGTTCCACGAACAGGCCGAGGGGCTGAAGGAAGGCGGCGCCGATGTCCTCTGGGTCGAGACGATCAGTGCGCCGGAGGAATACCGCGCCGCGGCCGAGGGCGCGGCCCGCGCCGGCATGCCCTGGTGCGGCACGATGAGCTTTGACACCGCCGGGCGGACGATGATGGGCGTCACCTCGTCGGCGATGGCCGATCTGGTCGAGAAGCTGCCGAACCCGCCCATCGCCTTCGGCGCCAATTGCGGCGTCGGCGCGTCCGACCTGATGCGGACGGTGCTGGGCTTTGCCGCCACCGGCACCACCCGCCCGATCATCGCCAAGGGCAACGCCGGCATCCCCAAGTATCACGACGGCCACATCCACTATGACGGCACGCCGGAACTGATGGCCGAATATGCCGTCCTTGCCCGCGATGCGGGGGTGCGGATCATCGGCGGCTGCTGCGGCACCATGCCCGCGCACCTGCGGTCGATGCGCGCGGCGCTGGAAGGCCGGCCGAAAGGCCCGGCGCCGACGCTGGACGAGATCGCGGCGAAACTGGGGGGCTTCTCCTCGGCCTCGGACGGGACCGGCGACGATGCGGGCGCCCCCCGGCGGGAACGGCGCGGACGGCGGGGATGATCGCCGCCGCCCGCCTCTGGCAGCAGGTCGAGGGCGGGCTGGTTCTCGGGGCCGTGCTGGCGGTCCTGTGGTTTGCCGGCATTCCCTTTCCGGTCTGGGTGGCGGTGCTGATCTTCTTCGCGCCGGATATCAGCTTTGCGTTCTATGCCCTCGGCCCCAGGATCGGCGCAGCGGCCTACAACACCGTCCATCTCTACGGCTTCGGTGCGGTGGTCTTGATGGTGGCGCTGCTGAATGGCCTGCCAGGCATGGCCGTGGCCGGGGCGCTGTGGATCGCCCATGCCGGGTTTGACCGGATGCTTGGCTACGGGCTGAAACTGCCCTCCGGCTTCGGTGACACCCATCTTGGCCGGATCGGGCGGGGCTGAGGGTCAGAAGAGGCTTGGCTGGTCGCCCCGCGCCAGCGGCACCTGAAACAGGTCGCAGCGCAAGGGCGGCAGGCTTTCGGCGAAACCCAGCCGCGCCACCGCCTTGTCGAAGCGCTGCGCGATCAGCCGCGACCACAGGCCTTCGCCCCGCATCCTCTTGCCCCAGGCCGGGTCATAGTCGCGGCCGCCCTGCGTATCGCGCACCCGGGCCATCACCTTGGCGGCGCGGCCGGGTTCGCGTTCGGCCAGCCAGTCGCGGAAAAGCGGCGCCACCTCCAGCGGCAGGCGCAGCATGATCCAGCTTGCGGCGCCCGCGCCCGCTGCCTTGGCGGCTTCCAGGATCGCCTCAAGCTCGTGGTCGGTCAGGCCGGGGATCACCGGGGCGACCATGGCCCTGACCGGGATGCCGGCCGCCGCCAGCCTGCGGATCGTCTCGATCCGGCGGGCAGGGGCGGCGGCGCGCGGCTCCATCCGCCGGGCAAGGCCCGCGTCCAGCGTGGTGACCGATATGCCGACGCGCAGCAGCCCCCGCGCCGCCATCGGCGCCAGAAGGTCAAGGTCGCGTTCGATCAGCGTGCCCTTGGTGGTGATGGCGACGGGGTGGCGGAAGGCATCCAGCACCTCAAGCACCTCGCGCATCACCCGGTAGCGCGCCTCGACCGGCTGGTAGGGATCGGTGTTGGTGCCAAGCGCGACCGGGGCGACGCGATAGGATTTCGCCCGCAGCTCCCGGTCAAGCACCGCGCCGATCCCGGGCCGCGCGATCAGCCGCGTCTCGAAATCCAGCCCCGGCGACAGGTTCAGATAGGCATGCGTCGGCCGGGCGAAACAATAGATGCAGCCATGTTCGCAGCCCCGGTAGGGGTTCACGCTGCGGTCGAAGGGCAGGTCGGGCGAGCGGTTCCAGGCCAGGGCCGATCGCGGGTGTTCGATCCGCACCTCGGTCGCGATCAGGCGGTCGTCCTCGACCATGCCCCAGCCATCGTCGCAGGCTTCGCGGCCATGCGCCTCATACCGGCCGGCGAGGTTGGAATCCGCGCCGCGCGCGCGGGCCCTTTGGCCGGGCAGAAGGCTGGGATGGGGCGGGCGCATCGGTGAAAACTAGAACATTTGGGGAACAAATGCCAGCCCCGGTCCGCAAGCGACCCCTTGCTGTCGGCTTTCAATCCGGGCATGTCGCTATCTGAGAAGTGCCTGTGTCGGTTTCGGCCCATGCACCAGACTGACACCCGCCCATTCCGGAGCGCACAGATGGCCGACGACGAGATCATCCTTTCCGAGCTTTCCGATGACGAGCTTGTGCTGCAGATGCACGACGACCTTTACGACGGGCTCAAGGAAGAGATCGAGGAAGGCACCAACATCCTGCTTTCCCGCGGCTGGGTGCCCTATGACGTGCTGACCAAGGCGCTGGTCGCCGGGATGAAGATCGTCGGCGACGACTTCCGCGACGGCATCCTCTTCGTGCCCGAAGTGCTCTTGTCGGCGAACGCGATGAAGGCGGGCATGTCGATCCTGAAGCCGCTTCTGGCCGAAACCGGCGCGCCGCGCATGGGCAAGATGGTGATCGGCACGGTGAAGGGCGACATCCACGACATCGGCAAGAACCTGGTCGCGATGATGATGGAAGGGGCTGGCTTCGAGGTGCTGGACCTGGGCATCAACAATTCGGTCGAGAAATACCTTGACGCGCTTGAGGCCGAGAAGCCCGATATCCTTGGCATGTCGGCGCTGCTGACCACGACCATGCCCTACATGAAGGTCGTGATCGACACGATGAAGGAAAAGGGCCTGCGCGAGGACTATATCGTTCTGGTGGGCGGCGCGCCGCTGAACGAGGAGTTCGGGCGTGCCATCGGCGCCGACGCCTATTGCCGCGATGCCGCCGTTGCGGTGGAAACCGCCAAGGTCTGGGTCGCGCGCAAGCACAACCAGCTGGGCGCCTGATTTCGCGGCAGGTCCGCGCCGCCCCTGCGACGGGCGCGGGAATCTGCTGCAGCGCCGCAGAACGTGACTTGGAATTCACCGGCCGGAGGTCCACATTCGATGGGTGGAGGGCTGAACGATGCCATTGACCCATTTTCTGGGCCTGATTGTCCTTGTGATCCTCGCGGCAGCGGCGACGCTGGCGCTGGCCTTCTGGGCGAAGGTGCCGCTCCTGGCGATCAGCTTCGCGGCGCTGGCGGCAAGCGTGATCCTCGGGGTTCGCCAGTGGCGCTAGCGCCGGACGATGCGATGCTGACAGAAGACGGGCCTGCGCCCGCGGCGGAACGGAAGGGCGGCGGCAAGGTGCTGCTGATCGCCTGCGGGGCGCTGGCGCGCGAGGTGCTGGCGCTGAAGCGGACGAATGGCTGGGAACATCTCGATCTGCAATGCCTGCCTGCCAACTGGCACCATTATCCCGACCGGATCGTCCCCGCGGTAGAGAAGCTGGTGGCGGAACGCCGCGGTGCCTATGACGGCATCTTCGTGGTCTATGCCGATTGCGGCACCGGCGGGCTGCTGCAGGCGGCCTGTGACCGGCTGGGCGTCGAGATGATCGCGGGGCCGCATTGCTACAGCTTCTTCGAGGGGAATGACGCCTTTGCCGCGCTGGACGAGATGACGGCCTTCTACCTGACGGATTTCTCGGTGCGGCAGTTCGAGTCTTTCATCTGGAAACCCCTCGGCCTCGACCGCCATCCGGACCTGCGCGACATGTATTTCGGCAATTACACCAAGCTGGTCTATCAGGCGCAGCTGGACGATCCCGCGCTTGACCGGAAGGCGCAGGACTGCGCTCGACGGCTGGGGCTTGACTATGAGCGGCGCTTCACCGGCTACGGCGATCTGGTGCCGGCGCTGGCGGCGGCTGCCGTGCGGTAGTGGTCCAGCACGAAAAGGCGGATCGCCGTGGCAAGGCCCATGTCGCCCTGCCGCGCGTCGTCGATCCCGGCGGCAAGCTGGTTCAGGGGCATGCCCCGGTCTGCCGCGATGCTGCGGAAGGCGTCCCAGAATTCGGGTTCGAGCGACACGCTGGTGCGATGGCCGTGGAGCGTGAGCGAGTGCTTGGCGGGGCGGGTGGTCATGGGGCGACGGTAGCGAAACGGCTGGCGTTGTCACCGGAGTTTTCGAGAACTCCGGTGCGGACCCTTTGAAGGGTCCGGCGCGATTTCTTCGAAGAAATCGGCTACGCAACCCGGCGGATCGGCTCGCGATTGCAGAAGATGACGAACTGGCCGGCGTTCTCTACCACGGGGAAGCCGCGCCGTTTCATTTCCAGGAGGAAAGGTTCGCGGCCGACGAAACGCTCGACATCCCGAACCTTGCGGCGGATGACCCCGCCTTCCCGCGCGGCCTGCGACGAAAACAGGTGCGATACCCAATGGTCTGGCGACAGATAGGCTGGCATCCGGGTCATCGCGCACCTCCTGTCCGGCAGCTTGCGGAAACAGGGTTAACCCCGGGTTAATCGGTTTCCCGCCGGTGCGCCTCCAGGTCGCGGGCTTCCTTCTCGGTCCGCGCCTGTCCCAACTCGCGCTCGGCCTTGGTCCGGCCGAACTTCGCGGCATTGGCGTCGCCCGCGGCACGGGCGGCCTTGCGGGCCGCCTGCTTCTTCGCCTGCCGCAGGTTCACCACATCGCCCATGATCAGCCTTTCGGGCTGATCATGTCTTCGGGGCGCACCACGCGGTCGAAGGTTTCGGCATCGACGAAGCCAAGGGCGATCGCCTCTTCCCGAAGCGTCGTGCCGTTCTTGTGCGCGGTCTTCGCCACCTTGGTCGCGTTGTCATAGCCGATGGTCGGCGCCAGCGCCGTCACCAGCATCAGGCTTTCCTTCATCAGCCGGTCGATCCGCGCCACATTGGCCTGGGTGCCCGCGACCATGTTGTCGGTGAAGGACGCCGCCGCATCGCCAAGAAGCTGGATCGACTGCAGCACGTTGTAGGCCATCATCGGGTTGTAGACGTTCAGCTCGAAATGCCCCTGGCTGCCGGCAAAGCCTACCGCCGCGTCGTTGCCCATGACATGCGCGCAGACCATGGTCAGCGCCTCGGCCTGGGTCGGGTTCACCTTGCCGGGCATGATCGACGATCCCGGCTCGTTCTCGGGCAGGATCAGTTCGCCCAGACCCGACCGCGGGCCGGACCCCAGAAGCCGCAGGTCGTTGGCGATCTTGAACAGCGCCGCCGCCACCGTCTTCAGCGCGCCCGAGAAGAAGACCATCGCGTCATGCGCGGCCAGCGCCTCGAACTTGTTCGGCGCGGTCACGAACGGCAGGCCGGTGATCCGCGCGATCTCGGCCGCGACCCGGGTGTCCCAGCCGACGCGGGTGTTCAGCCCGGTGCCGACCGCCGTGCCGCCCTGCGCCAGTTCGTAGATATGCGGCAGCGCCAGCTTCACCCGCTCGATCCCGCGGTCCACCTGGGTCGCATAGCCTGAAAACTCCTGGCCCAGCGTCAGCGGCGTCGCGTCCTGCGTATGCGTCCGGCCGATCTTGATGATGTCCTTGAATTCCCGCGACTTCGCCCAGAGCGCGGCCGACAGCTTCTCCAGCCCCGGCAGCAGCACGTCGCGGGTGTGCATGCCGATCGCCACATGCATAGCCGTCGGGTAGGTGTCGTTCGACGACTGGCCCATATTCACGTGGTCGTTCGGATGGACCGGCTTCTTCGATCCCTTCACGCCGCCCAGCATCTCGATCGCGCGATTGCTGATCACCTCGTTGGCGTTCATGTTCGACTGGGTGCCCGATCCGGTCTGCCAGACCACCAGCGGGAAGTTGTCGTCAAAGCGGCCCTCGATCACCTCCTGCGCGGCGGCGGCAACCGCGTCGGCCAGTTCCGGGGCCATGTCGCCCTGCGCCTTGTTCACCAGCGCGCAGGCCTTCTTGATCACGCCAAGCGCGCGGATGACCGGGACGGGCTGCTTCTCCCAGCCGATGGGAAAGTTGATGATCGACCGCTGCGTCTGCGCCCCCCAGTACTTGTCCGCGGGCACCTCGAGCGGGCCGAAGCTGTCGGTTTCGGTACGGGTCGCGGTCATGCTCTGGACTCCTCGCAAGCTCTTGCCTGCCCTTAGCGCTGCGGGCGGGCAAAATCAATTGGCATACCGTCGCATACCGCCATCTCGCCGCCGTCGTGCAACCGCCGCCCGCGCACGGATGCTGTGTGCCGGGGACGGGGGTTTTCCGGCCCCGACTGGTGTATGATTTCATGGCGCGAGACGGGCCGGCCGCGCCGGCCCCGCGTTTTCCGAAAGGTGATCCGAATGACCGACATGCCGGAACTGACCTCCTCTCCCCGCGAAAGGCTGATCCTGCCTTTCCTGGCGCCCTTCTATCACGGGATCGCGCAACCGCTTGGCTGGCTGGCGCTGCGTGTCGTGGTCGGCGGCTATCTGATGGTCGAGGGCTGGCCCAAGATCACCGCGCCGATGGCGATGGCCGGATTTGTCGAATCGCTGGGGTTCCATCCCGGCTGGTTCTTCTCGCCGCTGCTGGCGGTGGTCAACTTCATCGGCGGGGCGCTGATCGTGCTGGGGCTTTTCACCCGTCCGCTGGCGCTGGCCAATGCGGTGATGCTGCTGGTGACATGGTGGTTCCATGTCAGCCATCCCTACGGGCCGGCGTTCCTGACACCCGAGGGGATCGAATTCCTGAAGGCGAACCTGCAATACCTGACGGCCGCGGGGCAGGAAAACCTGCTGGCGGATGGCGGGACGGGCTTCCTGGCGCTGGTGCAGATGAAGGCCGAGACGAATTCGCTGTTCTGGGCCGGGGCGACGGGTCTGTTCGCGGCCTATGGCGGGGCGCATTATTCGCTGGACCGACTGATGCGGCGCGAGTTCTGAGCCTGGCGTGGCGCGCTTGTCTTCGCCTGGCGTGGCGCCCTTGTCTTCCGCGCGCCGCCGTCAGCCGCGGTGGAAGCGGTAGACCCGCGCCGGCGGCAGGTTTGCCCAGACCTTGTGGCCCCTGTCCACCGTCAGGCCAAGCGCGGCGATCGTTTCCGGCGGCAGCGGCGGCCGTGGCCCGTAGGTGAACTGGACATAGCTGCCCCCCGGGGCCAGCAGGCGGAAGGCGGCGGCGACGATGCCTTGCCGCACCTCTTCGGGCATCGACAGCAACGGCAGGCCCGAAATCACGACGTCGACGCCGGGCGCGACCAGACGGTCGGCGGTCTCGGCCCCGGCCTGGTGGACGGTGACACCGGGAAAGCGGCCGCGCAGATGGGCGACGAATTCCTCGTCCAGCTCGAACAGCGTCAGGTTTCCGGCGGGCAGGCCGCGGGCAAGCAGCGCTTCGGTGAACCGGCCCGTTCCCGGCCCGAACTCGACCACGCGGCCGCTGTCGGGCCCGACGCCCAGGGTCATCGCCCGCGCCAGCGTGCGCGACGAAGGGGCGATGGCGGAAACCTGCCGCGGGTTGCGCAAGAGACGCCGCCGGAAAAGCGCGAAATCACTGTCCATGCCGGGGCCCGGGTCAGGTCTTGCGGAACTTGTCCAGGCTGACGACTTCGGCCTCGGGGCGCGGTTCGTCGTCGGCCTCGGCCACGTCGGCTTCGTCCTCGTCTTCCTCGTCGTCGTCATCGCCGTGGGATTCGAACCGCAGGCCGAATTCGACCGAGGGGTCGACGAAGGTGCGCACGGCATCGAAGGGAATGACCAGCGGTTCGGGGTTGTTGCCGAAGTTCAGCGTCACCGAGAATCCTTCGTCGGTGACATGCAGGTTTTCATACCAGTGCTGAATAACTACAGTCATTTCAGATGGATAGCGCGAGGTCAGCCATTCCGCCATCTCGACCCCGGGGTGGGTGGTGTCGAAGGTGATGAAGAAGTGATGCGCCCCCGGAAGGCCATGTTCGGCGACGTCGGTCAGCACGGTCTGGATCAGGCCCCGCATCGCGCGGTGCATGAGGTTTCCGTAGTCGATCCCGCGCGCCATGCCCGCTCCTCTCCGATTGTGGCCAGCATAGGGGATTCGCGGGGCAAGGGAAGGGGAGTCGAGGCATGCCCGGGCAAGGCGCGGTCAGCCCGGGGCGAAGGCCGCCGAGGCTGCGGCCGCAAGGCCAAGAACCGGCAGAAGCGGCCAGTGCAGCCGCATGAGCAGGATGGCCGCGCCGGTTGCGACCAGCGCCGGCAGCGGGCGAAGCGTCGCCGGATCGGGCAGGGTCAGCGTCAGCGGGCCAAGCGCCAGGTCCGGCACCGCGGCGAAAAGGACATGCAGCGCGAACCACAGCGACAGGTTGGCGATCACGCCCACGACTGCCGCCGTGATCGCGGCCAGCGCCCCCGAAAGCCGCGGCATGTGCGTCAGCCGGTCGATGAACGGGGCGCCCGCGAAGATGAACAGGAACGAGGGGACGAAGGTCATCCACAGCGCCACAGCCGCGCCGGCAAGGCCCAACGGCCAGCCGCCCATCTGATGCGCGGCCATGAAACCCACGAATTCGTTGACCAGGATCAGCGGCCCGGGCGTCGTCTCGGCAAGGCCCAGCCCGTCCATCATCTGTGCAAGCGTCAGCCAGCCCCGGCCCTCGACCACCTCCTGCGCCATCCAGGCCAGAACCGCATAGGCGCCGCCGAAGGTCAGGATGGCGAGTTTGGAAAAGAACGTCCCGATCTCGTGCAGGCGCTGCGGTCCGAACGCCACCAGCGCCGCCAGCGGCACCAGCCAGACCGCCAGCCACAAGAGGCCCGCCCGCAGCGAGCGGGCAAGCGCCGCGGGCGGCGGCGGGGCGCCGGGATCGGCGCCCTGGCGCGTGCGCAGGAAACCCCAGACGCCCGCCGCCAGGATGATCACCGGAAACGGCAGCCTGAGTGCAAAAAGCCCGAGGAACGCCGCGATCGCGATGATCCGGGCCTCGGACGAACCAAGCGCCCGTTTCGAGACGCGGATCAGCGCCTCGACCACGATGGCGATGACGGCCGCCTGCACCCCGGCGAAAAGCGCCGCGACGACCGGCACGGTGCCGAATGCGGCATAGACCAGGCTCAGCGCCAGCACGACCAGCGCGCCGGGCAGGACGAACAGCCCGCCGGCGATCAGCCCCCCCGTCGTGCCGTGCAGCCGCCAGCCGATCCAGGTGGCCAGCTGCATCGCCTCGGGCCCGGGCAGCAGCATGCAGAAGGAAAGGGCGCGCAGGTAATCGGCCTCGGGCAGCCAGTTCTTCTCGTCCAGCACCACCCGGTGCATCAGCGCGATCTGCGCCGCCGGCCCGCCGAAGGACAGAAGGCCGATGCGGGCGAAGGTGCGGGTCAGTTCGCGAAGCGGGGGTTTGCTCATCCGGCCCTTCTTGCAGCCTGTGGCGACGGTTTCATGTCAGCGCGCCCGCGGAATGCGCAGCCCCAGCCGCACGCTGAGGACGCGCACGACGAAGGTGACGGCGACGCCGGCCACCGCCACGGCCAGCGGCGGCCAGCCGAAGCCCTGGCCCAGGATCACGACGACGGTGCCCAGGATGGCGGCGACGGCATAGATTTCCTCGCAGAGGACGCGCGGGATTTCGGCGACCAGCACGTCGCGCACCACGCCGCCGCCGACCGCGGTCAGGACGCCGATCAGGCAGGCCGCGGCGGGGTTGAGGCCGAAGACCAGCGCCTTCTGGGTGCCCGACACGGCGAAGACGCCAAGGCCAAGCGCATCCAGCAGCATGACGGGCTTCTTCAGCCGTTCGACGATCCGGTGGCCAAGGAAGGCCGCCAGCCCGGCGGCCAGCGCGGCGATCAGATAGCGCGGGTCGCGCAGCACCGCCGCGGGCTGGTCGCCGATCGCCATGTCGCGGATCGCGCCGCCGGCGGTGGCGGCGGCGGTGGCCAGGACGATGACGCCGAAGAGGTCAAGCCGCCGGCGCACCGCCAGCATGCCGCCGGAAAGGCCGAAGACGAAGGTGCCGGTCAGGTCAAGCCACAGCATGACCGTCGGCAGGCTGATGTCGGGAATGTCCATGCCAGAGGCCCCCTTGCGCCGGGGCAGGGTAGGGGTGGCGGACGGCCGCGGCAATGGGCGGGATATGCGGGGAAAGTGCAGGCTTCTGTTGCCAGGTGCCTGCGAACCCCGCCTTACGCGGCTAAGCGCAAGGACTTAGTTTTGGTATTGCGAGCCGCTTACGCGGCCAGCGCCACCGGAGCACGGTTGTCGTTGGCAACTGTGATCATGGACCGATAACGGTGGTACCTCACCGAGCGAAAGCTGGCCTCTTTGGTCGTCCGTCGATCCTATTTCGGCCCCATCTGCCCGCAACGAACGGGATGTTGGTGGAGCCGCCGGGTACCGCCCCCGGGTCCGAGCCGATTATTACAGGTGCGTTTATCGCCATAGTCCGGGTTGCCCCGGACAGTCCCTATATAGGCCAGCCCCGCCGTTGCCGCAAGCCGGGGGCCAGCCCCCGGACCCCCGGGATATTTCAGGGCAGAAGATGCCGGGGGGCGGCTGTCAGTAGCGGGCGATGGCCAGGTCCCTGGCGTCGATGTCCGGCGCCCGGCCCGAGACGAGGTCGGCGATCAGCCGGCCGGAACCCGAACTCATCGTCCAGCCCAGCGTGCCGTGGCCGGTGTTGAGGTAGAGCCCCTTCACCGGCGTCGGGCCGATCACCGGGGTGCCGTCTGGCGTCATCGGCCGCAGGCCGGACCAGAAGGTCGCCTGGCCCGGGTCGCCGCCGGGAAACAGGTCCATCACCGAATGTTCCAGCGTGCGGCGGCGGGCGGGTTCAAGCCGGTTGTTGTAGCCCGAAATCTCGGCCATGCCGCCCACGCGGATCCGGTCGCCCAGCCTTGTGATGGCGATCTTGTAGGTTTCGTCCATCACCGTCGATTCCGGGGCGCGCGCGGCATCGGTGATCGGGATGGTCAGCGAATAGCCCTTGACCGGGTAGACCGGCAGCCGGATGCCCAGGGGGCGCAGCATCATCGGCGAATAGCTTCCCAGCGCCATCACCACCGCATCCGCGGCATGCAGGGCGCGATCCGTCACCACGCCGGTGACACGGCCGCCTTCGATGGTCAGCCGCTGGATCGCCTCGCCCCAGCGGAAGGTGACACCCTTCGCCCCGGCCAGCGCGGAAAGCGCGTTGGTGAACTTGAAGCAGTCGCCGGTTTCATCAAGCGGCGTCAGCAGCCCGCCGACGATCCGGTCGCGGGCATGGGCCAGCGCCGGTTCCACCCGGATGCAGCCTTCGGGATCGACCACCTCGCAGGGGATGCCGTCGGCCTTCAGCGCCTTCACGTCCTTGGCCGAGCCGTCCAGCTGCGCCTGCGTGCGGAAAAGCTGCAGCGTGCCCTTCATCCGCTGGTCATAGGCGATGCCGGTCTCGTCGCGCAGTTCGGCCAGGCTGGTGCGGCTGTAGTCGGCCAGGCGCAGCATGCGGCTCTTGTTGATCGCATAGCGGCCGGCGGTGCAGTTGCGCAGCATCTGCAGAACCCAGGCGATCATCGCCGCATCGACCCTGGGGCGCAGGATCAAGGGCGCGTGCTGCATCATCAGCCACTTGACCGCCTTCATCGGGATGCCCGGCGCGGCCCAGGGGCTGCAGTAGCCGAACGAGACCTCGCCCGCGTTGGCAAAGCTTGTCTCCAGCGCCGGGCCGGTCTGCCGGTCGATGACCGTGACCTCGTGCCCCGCCTTCGCCAGATACCAGGCCGAGACGGTGCCGACCACGCCACTGCCGAGAACCACGACCTTCATCTGCCGCTCCTGCCGCCTGCCCGTGATGATGCTGCGGCTGCAAGGCCGCCGCGCTGGCGATGGTGGTCGAAAATCACTCGAATGTCCTGCAGGATTGTGCAATTATATGCGAAACAGCATGGATTTGCGCAATGAAACGGCGGAAATTGCAACATCATGCCGGCGCTTGACCGGATCGACCGCGCGCTGATTCGCGCACTGCGGCGCAACGCGCGGGTCAGCAACGTCGCGCTTGCGGCCGAGGTGGGGTTGTCGCCATCGGCCTGCCTGCGGCGGGTGCAGATGCTTGAACAGTCGGGCGCGATCCGCGGCTACACGGCGCTGGTGGCGGGGCCCGCGGCCGAGGGGCGGCATGTGGTGATCGTGCGGATCAGCCTGGCCCGGCAGACCGAGGACATCCTGAACGCCTTCGAGGCCGAGGTGCTGAAACACCCCGAAATCCGCCAGTGCTATCTGATGACCGGCGAGGAGGACTATCTGATCCACCTCGAGGCGGAAAGCCCGGGCGACTATGAACGCATCCACAAGGAAATCCTGTCGCGCCTGCCGGGCGTGACGCGGATCAATTCAAGCTTCGCGATCCGCAGCGTGCTTTGAGGGGCGCGCGCCTTGCCGCGCCTGCGCAATGCACCTTGGCGCCATCCTCTCGTTGCCGTCCTGGCCGGGTCAACAGGCGCGTCAGCGCCCCCGGCCAGCGCCCGACCGCCCCCCGGGCGGGCGCTTCCGTGGCGGCATTCCATCGCTCGGCCCGCAGGCGAGGCCGCCCCATGAAGCGCAAGCCTCGAACCGTCGGATGCGCCCACCCGCGGTCAGGCACTGGCCTTCCGATGTGTTTTGGAACCGCCCGCCCGATCCCGCACAACCGGCCCATCGCCAGCCCAAAGGAAAACGCCCGCGGCCTTGCGACCGCGGGCGCTGTCCGGAGCGAAGCCGGGATCAGAAGCCGGATTTGATCAGCTCGAATTCCTCGATCATTTTCTCGCGCAGTTCCGGGGTGGTCGGGGTCTGCGCAAAAAGCGTGGTCGTCACCGGATCGACATAGGCGGCCGTCAGTTCCTCGGTCGGGATCGTCGCCATGGCGGCGTCGTTCGCGAGCGCATAGCCGATGGCTTCCAGCAGCGCCGGCGCCGATGTGGGGGCAAGCAGCGAGTTGATGAAGTCATAGGCCTTGTCTTCCGAACCGGGCGCATCCTTCATGTTGACGAAGCCGCAGAACCAGGTGGTCGACCCCTCGGCGGGCGAGCGGTTGAAGCCGACCGGGAAGCCTTCGGCCATCAGGATGGCCACCGGGTCGTTCCACGACCAGGCGACCTGCACCTCGCCCGAGGCCATCAGCTGGCTGAGTTCCGACGGATCGGACCAGTAGGCGCGGACGTTCGGATGCACCTGGCGCAGCCATGCGGCGGCGGCGGCGAACTGTTCGTCGGTCAGCCCGTCCCAGGTGGTGACGCCGGTCGCCAGCAGCGCCAGCGACCACACGTCATCGGTGTTGTCGGGCATCGAGACGCGGCCGGCGTATTTCGGATCGGTGAAGACCTGCAGGCTGGCCACATCCTCGGCCGGAACCGTCTCGGCGTTGTAGGCGATGGCGGTATAGGCATAGTCGGTCGGGATGAACCAGGCGCCCTCGGCATCGGTGAAGCTTTTCACCATCCGTTCGGGGATGCTGGCAAAGGCCTCGATCTTCGCCGGATCCCAAGGTTCGATCAGCCCGCCATCCCGGTAGCGCGGCACCGAGGCGGCGCAGGGGTGGACGACATCGGCCTTGAACCCGGACGACACTTTCTGGAACGCCTCGTCATCGTCGGCGAAGAAGACATAGGATGGTTTCTGGCCGTGCTTCTCGACATAGGGCGTCAGCATCCCGTCGATTTCCCAGCCGGCCCAGTCAAGCACGGTCAGCTCGGGATCGGCGGCCTTGGCCGTGGTGGCAAGGGCAAGCGCCGTGGCGGCGCAGGCCAGAAGCTTGGCGTGTCGGGTCATAGTCTCTCCTCGCTGTTGGGCCGGCCTCTCCGGGCCGGCTGTCCATGATGTGGGGACGCTAGGTTACCGCGGGAAGTGCGACAAGATCGAAAGCGCGCGTTTCCGGGCGCGGGATGCCCGCCGCGCGATCAAATGCCTGTTCCTTCGGCTGCCGGCGGGGCAGTCTTTGGCCCGGGCCGCCCGGATTCGGGGTGGCGGCAGGCTGGAAAGGGCAGGGCGATGGTGCGGGCAGTTCTGGTTGAAAAGGACGGGGACGCGCCGGCACTGGCCCGCATCGCCGATCTGGACGCGGCGGCGCTGCCCGCGGGCGATGTCACCGTGGCGATCGACTATTCGACGGTAAACTACAAGGACGGGCTTTGCCTTTCGGCGACCGGCGGCGGGCTGGTGCGGAGCTGGCCGCATGTGCCGGGGATCGACTTTGCCGGCCTGGTCGAGGCGTCGGATGACCCGCGCTGGCGGCCGGGCGACCGGGTGGTTTTGACCGGCTGGCGCGTGGGCGAGGCGCGTTGGGGCGGCTTCGCCCAGAAGGCGCGGGTCAGCGGCGACTGGCTGGTGGCGCTGCCCGAAGCGATCTCGACCAGACGGGCCATGGCGGTGGGGACGGCCGGGTTCACCGCGATGATGGCGGTGATGGCGCTGGAGGACCATGGTCTGACGCCTGCGAAGGGCGAGGTGCTGGTCACCGGCGCGGCCGGGGGCGTGGGATCGGTCGCCGCGGCGATCCTTGCCCGGCTGGGCTATCAGGTGGCCGCCGTGACCGGCCGGCCCGAGACGGCGGCCTATCTGCACGACCTGGGGGCGACGCGCATCGTGCCGCGCGCGGACATCGCCGAGACGGTGAAGCGGCCGCTGGAATCGGAAACCTGGGCCGGCTGCATCGACGCGGTCGGGGGCGCGATGCTGGCGCGGGTTCTGGGGCAGCTGAAGATGGACGCCAGCGTCGCCGCCGTGGGCAATGCCGGCGGCCTTGCGGTGCCGGCGAACATCATCCCCTTCCTGTTGCGCGGGGTGAACCTTCTCGGCATCAACTCGGTCTTCGTGCCGCATCCGCGGCGCGTGGCGATCTGGGACCGGATCGCCCGCGACCTTCCGATGGAGAAGCTGGACGCGATGGTGCGGATGGCGCGGCTGGACGAAGTTCCGGCGCTGGGCGCCGCGATCCTGAAGGGCGCGGTGCAGGGGCGCGTCGTGGTCGATGTGAACGCCTGAGGCGGCCGGCCTTGCGCGGCATCGCCGGGCTGGATATGCCTGTCGGTGATGCGGGTCCGATCCCGCGTCTGGGCCGCGGAGAGACAGCCGCGGCTCTGGCTGGAAGACCGGCCCGTGAACGGGGATACCCGTCGCGCGGGCATCCGGCGGCGGCAACACAGGGATGTGCTGAATGACCGCCTTCGATCTTGCTTTCGTCCGCGCCCAGTTTTCGGCCTTCGCCTCGCCGGTGCTGTCGGGCCACGCCTTCTTTGAAAACGCCGGCGGCAGCTATCCCTGCCGGCAGGTGGTGGATCGGCTGACGCGGTTCTACACCGACCGCAAGGTGCAACCCTACGCCCCCTATCCCGGAGCCGAGGCGGGCGGGGCCGAGATGGACGAGGCGCGGACCCGGCTGGCGGCGATGATGGGCGTCGCGCGGGAAGAAGTGTCCTTCGGCCCCTCGACCAGCGCCAACACCTATGTGCTGGCCCAGGCGGTGCGGCAGTGGCTGCGGGGGCAGGATGCGGCGATCGTCGTCACCGACCAGGACCACGAGGCGAATTCCGGCGTCTGGCGGCGTCTGGCGGATGAAGGGGTCGAGGTCCGGGAATGGCAGATCGACCCGGCGACGGGGTCGCTGGACCCCTCCGGTCTGGCGGCGCTTCTGGCCGATGGCAGGGTGCGGCTGGTGGCCTTCCCGCATTGTTCCAATGTGGTGGCCGAGGTGAACGACGTGGCGGCGATCTGCGCCATGGCGCGGGCCGCGGGGGCGCGGACGGTGGTCGATGGCGTGTCCTATGCGCCGCACGGATTCCCCGACATTCCGGCGCTGGGGGCGGATGTCTACCTCTTCTCGGCCTACAAGACCTATGGGCCGCATCAGGGGATCATGGTGATCGGCCGCGACTTCGGGTTTGAGCTGCCGGGGCAGGCGCACTGGTTCAACCACGGCACGCTTTACAAACGGCATACGCCGGCGGGGCCGGACCATGCGCAGATTGCCGCCTGCGCGGGGATGGCGGACTATGTGGATGCGCTGGCGGCGCATCACGGAATCGGCGGCGATCCGGCGGCGCGGAACCGCGGGGCGCATGATCTGATGCGGGCGCAGGAAGTGGCGGTGATCCAGCCGCTGCTGGATTTCCTGGCCGCCCGCAACGACCTGCGGCTGATCGGCCCGCGCGACGCGACGCGACGGGCGCCGACGGTGGCCGTCGATCTGGGCCGCCCGGCCGAGCCGGTCTCGGTCGCGCTGGGGCGCGAGGGAATCGCCTGCTGGGGCGGCGACTTCTATGCCGTGCGGCCGCTGACCGCGATGGGCGTGGATCTGGAAAAGGGCGTGCTGCGGATGTCGGCCACCCATTATACCAGCGCCGACGATGTGGCCCGGCTGATCGGCGCGCTGGAGCGGGTGCTTTAAGGCCAGGCGAAATCAACGGTTTGCGCGACGGCCTTCAGGTCTGTCGGCAACCGGCAAGGGGGGAAAGGTGGCGACCGCGGCACCGCTGATCCTGTGGTTCCGCCGCGACCTGCGGCTGGCGGACCATCCGATGCTGACCGCGGCCGCCGCATCGGGGCGGCCGGTGGTGCCGGTCTTCATCCTTGACCCCGAAACCGCGGCCATCGGCGCGGCGGCGAAATGGCGGCTGGGGCTGGCGGTCGCGGCCTTCGCCGACCGGCTGGCGGGCCTGGGGCTTCGGCTGGTGCTGCGCCGCGGCCCGGCGCTGGGCGTCCTGCGCGGGCTTCTGGCCGAGACCGGGGCGACGGGCGTCTGGTGGACGCGGGCCTATGACCGCGACGCGCGGGCCCGCGACACTGCGGTGAAGGCGGCGCTGAAGGACGCCGGCCACGAGGCGCGCAGCTTTCCCGGCCACCTGCTGCACGAGCCATGGGAGGTGATGACCGGGCAGGGCGGCCCCTACCGGGTCTACACCCCCTACTGGAAGGCGGCGCGGGCGCAGCCGGTGCCCGCGCCATCGCCCGCGCCGGGGGGATTGTTCGGGCCCGCGGACTGGCCCGACAGCGACCGGCTGCAGGACTGGACGCTGGGCCGCGCGATGAACCGCGGGGCGGCGGTGGTCCTGCCCTGGCAGAGGGTGGGCGAAGCGGCGGCCGGCGACCGGCTGGCCGAATTCCTCGACGGTCCGGTCGATGACTATGCCAAAGCGCGCGACCGCCTGGATGCCGGGGGGACATCCGGCCTGTCCGAGAACCTGACCTGGGGCGAGATAGGCATTCGCGCGGTCTGGCACGGCGGTATGCGCGCGCTGCATGAAGGCCGCGCCGGGGCCGAACGGTTCCTGATGGAACTGGTCTGGCGCGAATACGCCTGGCACCTGGCCTATCATTTCCCCGGGATCGACCGGCAGAACTGGCGCGCGGAATGGGACGGCTTCCCCTGGCGCGCCGACAATCCCGACGCGGAACGCTGGCGCCGCGCCATGACCGGCGAGCCGGCGGTGGACGCGGCGATGCGCGAGATGTTTGTCACCGGAAAGATGCACAACCGCGCCCGCATGATGGTGGCAAGTTACCTGACCAAGCACCTTCTGACCGACTGGCGGGTCGGCCTTCGCTGGTTCGCCGACTGCCTGACCGACTGGGACGCGGCATCGAATGCGCTGGGCTGGCAATGGGTGGCCGGATCGGGGCCGGACGCCGCACCCTTCTTCCGCATCTTCAACCCGGCCACACAGGCCGCGAAGTTCGACCCCCAAGGCCGCTGGCGGGCGCGCTGGCTCGATCCGGGCTCGGCCGGGGCGCGGTCCTATTTCGCCGCCGTGCCCCGGTGCTGGGGCCTTTCGGCGACCGAACCGCCGCCCGCGCCGGTGATCGGGCTGGCCGAGGGGCGGGCGCGGGCGCTGGCCGCCTGGGAGGCGGGACGCGCCGATCCAAGAAAAACTTGAGCGATCGCCCCCGATCGTGGATCGTGTGGCCATCCGATCCGGGGGGGAGGGTGCCGATGGTGGTCCTGACATCGACCAAGGGCGAAGGCGGCCTGCCGCGCTATTTCGCGACGGTGTTTGAAATTGCCGGGCGGCTGGGCGCGGGACGGCTGGATTTCGTGATGCCCGACGGCCGGACCTTCCGGCGCGAGGGGCCGGTGCCCGGCCCGATGGGCGTGATCGAGGTGCGAAGCCCCGACCTTTTCGCCCGGCTGGTGCGCGAGGGCGAACTGGGCTTCTGCGAGGCCTATCTCGACGGCGACTGGACGACGCCCGACCTGCAGGCCTTCCTTGACCTGATCCAGACCCCGGTGAACAACGTCGTCGGCGACGGCTTCCCCGCCATGGGCCTTGTCCGCGGGCTGGAGCGGCTGCGGTTCTGGCTGCAGTCGAACAGCAGGCGGCAGGCGAAGAAGAACATCGCCGCGCATTACGACCTGGGCAACGACTTCTACCGGCTGTGGCTGGACGACAGCATGACCTATTCCAGCGCGCTGTTCGCGACCGGGCAGGAAAGCCTGGAGCGCGCGCAGGAGGCGAAATATGCCAGCATCGTCGACCGGATGGGGGTGGAACCCGGCGATCACGTGCTGGAAATCGGCTGCGGCTGGGGCGGGTTCGCCGAATATGCCGCGGCCCGGCGCGGCCTGCGGGTGACCGGCCTGACGATTTCCCGCGCGCAGCACGATTTCGCCATCGCCCGGATGAAGAACGCCGGGCTGGCCGACCGGGTGGATATCCAGCTCTGCGACTATCGCGACGCGACGGGGCGCTTCGACGGCATCGCCTCGATCGAGATGTTCGAGGCGGTGGGCGAGCGCTACTGGCCGGCCTATTTTCGCGCGCTGTCCGACCGGCTGAAACCGGGGCGGCAGGCGGTCTTGCAGGTGATCACCATCGCCGAGGAACGCTTTGCGCTTTATCGCCGGCAGGTGGATTTCATCCAGAAATACATCTTCCCGGGCGGCATGCTGCCCGCGCCATCCGCGCTCCGCCGCGAGGCCGAGCGGGCGGGCCTCGCGGTCGCCGGCAGCTTCGAGTTCGGCGAAAGCTACAGCCAGACCCTGCGCCGCTGGCGCGAGACGTTCCAGGCCCGCTGGGACGACATCCGCGGCATGGGCTTCGACGAACGGTTCCGCCGGATGTGGGATTTCTACCTGACCTCTTGCGCGGGCGCCTTCCACGGCGGAAACTGCGACGTGACGCAGATCACCCTCCTGCGGCCGCAGGCGGGCCGGTAGCGGCGCGCGCCCCGGGCGCAGGACAGCACGAAGGACCGCCATGCCGACAGCTGCGAAACTTGTTGCCGCCGTGTTCTTCGCCCTTGTGGGCTGGCTTGCGGCAAATGCGCATGTGCCCTCGCTGGGCGAAAACCCCGCCGTCGGCTACTTCCGCGAGATCACCGCGCTGATCGGGCTGGTCACCGGCTGGCGGGTGATGGGAAACCTCGCCGGCCAGGGCTATGGCGAGGCGATGGGGGCGGGGCTACGCACATCAGTCACGCTGGCCTTCTTCGCGCTGCTGGTCTTCGCCACCTGGCTGATGGTCGGCGAGTCGATGAAGATGCGCTATGACGGGCCGATGGCGGCGATCCTGGGCGTCTTCACCATCATGATGGAACAGGCGCGCAACATGCTGACGGTCGGGGTCATGGGGGTTCTGATCCTGGGCGGCCTGCTGGGCGGCGCGGCGTCGGAATGGGCCAAGCGGCGCTGGAAGTGACCGAAGGCGCGGCGGGAATGGATGCGCGGCTGGACGATCCGGCGCTGGCGGCGCTGATCGGCGGCGATCCGGCGCGGCTGGCGTTCTGGCAGGCGGCGACCGGCGGGCAGGCGGCGCCGGACGCGGCGGTGGAACGGCGGCTGGCAGCGGACATCCTGGCGGCGATGGGCCAGGTGCCGGCCGGAAGGCTGCTGGCGCGGCGCGGCCCGATGCTGGTGCGCGCGGCATCTGCGCTTCGGGCCGCGACGGGCGGCGCGCCCCGCGGATTGCGGCGCGAGGCCGGGCCCGGCGACGTGGTCGAGGGGCCGCGGCGGATCACCCATGCCGGCTTCTTCGCGGTCGAGGTGATGGACCTTGCCTTCCGCCGGTTCGATGGCGGGATGAGCCCCCGCGTCAGCCGCGAGGTCTTTGTCGGCTGCGATGCCGTCACCGTCCTGCCCTACGATCCCGTCCGCGACCGGCTGCTGCTGGTCGAACAGATGCGCACCGCCCCGGTCGCCCGCGGGGAGGCGAACCCCTGGCTGCTTGAGGCGGTGGCGGGCCGCATCGACCCGGACGAGACGCCGGAAGCGGCCGCCCTGCGCGAGACGCGGGAAGAGGCGGGGCTGGACCCCGGGCCGTTGCTGAAGATCGCCGAATACTACCCGACGACCGGAGCGTTCTCGGAATACCTCTATTCCTTCCTTGCGCTGACCGACCTGCCCGACGGTGCCGCCGGCATCCATGGCGTCGCCGGCGAGGCCGAGGATATCCGCGGCCACCTTCTCTCTTTCGATGCGGCGATGGCGCGGCTGGCGGCTCGCGAATTCACCTGCGGACCGCTGATCCTGTCCCTGCACTGGCTGGCCGGCGCGCGGGCGGGGCTGCGCGCCGGGGCCGCGGGCGGGGCGATTTGATCAACTCTTGAACCTGCGGGAATGCGCGTCATAAAGGGCCCCAGCACGCGGGGGGCCGATGGACGGACAGACACGCAAGATCCCGACGCATGAGGTCACCTACGCGCGCCTGCGCGACATGATCCTGTTCGGCCACCTTGCACCGGGGCAGCCGGTGACGATCCAGGGCCTGATCCAGGACCTTGGCGCCGGCATGACCCCGGTGCGCGAGGCGATCCGCCGGCTGATCGCCGAGGGGGCGCTGCTTCTGCAGGACAACCGCCGCGTGGTCGTGCCGCCGATGACGCCGGGGATGCTGGAAGAAGTGGCCTTCGCCCGGCTGGCGCTGGAACCGAAACTGGCCGGAATGGCCGGGGCGCGGATGACGCCGGCGCTGATCCAGCGGCTTGAGGCGCTGGATGGCCGTGTCGACCGGGCGATCCGCGCGGGCGACATTCCGGCCTATCTTGAGGGGAACCACGCCTTCCACTTCACGCTTTACGAGGCGTCGGGCGCGCCGGTGCTGCTGGATATCGCCCGGTCGCTGTGGCTGCGGGCCGGCCCGTCCCTGCGCGCTGTGATGGGGCGGACGGGGCGGGCCGAACTGCCCGACCGCCACCACGAGGCGCTGGCCGCCATGCGGGCGGGCGACGCCGAGGCGCTGGCCGCGTCGATCGCCCGCGACATCCAGCAGGGCGTCGACCACGTGCGCGAGGCCCTGGCCGAAAGCGCCGGCTGAGGGCCGGCGACCGGCGGCCGATGCGTTGCAGAATTTGATCAAATTTCTTGAACGGCGCGCGATATGATCATATCCTGCGCAGGAGAGGGGCGGATGCGCCCCCTGATTCCCCCAGTGCGCGAGGCCCGGCCATGAACATGATCACCAACAACCTGCCCACGGCCGAGTTGCAGCGGCTGGACGCGGCGCATCACTTCCACCCGTTCACCGACAAGGCGGCGCTGGCGAAAAAGGGCGCGCGGGTCATCCTGCGCGGCGAAGGCGTCTGGCTGACCGACAGCGAAGGCCACCGCATCCTGGACGGGATGGCGGGGCTCTGGTGCGTGAACATCGGCTATGGCCGCAAGGAACTGGGCCAGGTGGCGGCGCGGCAGATCGAGGAACTGCCGTATTACAACACCTTCTTCCAGACGACCCATGTGCCCGCCATCGCGCTGGCGGCGAAGCTGGCGGAACTGGCGCCGGGCGACCTGAACCATGTGTTCTTCGCAGGGTCGGGTTCGGAAGCGAACGACACCAACATCCGCCTTGTCCGCCGCTACTGGCAGGTCAAGGGCCAGCCGGAAAAGCGCATCATCATCGGGCGCTGGAACGGCTATCACGGGTCCACCATGGGCGGCGGCAGCCTTGGCGGCATGAAGCCGATCCATGCCCATGGCGGCATGATCGACGGCATCGCCCATATCGGCCAGCCGCACTGGTGGGCCGAAGGCGGCGACATGACGCCCGACGATTTCGGCCTGATGCGCGCGCAGGAGCTTGAGGCGAAAATCCTGGAACTGGGCGTCGACAAGGTGGCCGCCTTCATCGGCGAACCGATCCAGGGCGCCGGTGGCGTGATCGTGCCGCCGGCGACCTACTGGCCGGAAATCCAGCGCATCTGCGACAAATACGGCATCCTCCTGATCGCCGACGAGGTGATCACCGGGTTCGGCCGCACCGGCAACTGGTTCGGCAGCCAGACCTTCGGCATCAGGCCGCATATCATGACCATCGCCAAGGGCCTGTCGTCGGGCTATGCGCCGGTCGGCGGGTCGATCGTCTGCGACGACGTGGCCGAGGTCGTCGGCTCGGGCGGCGAATTCTTCCATGGCTACACCTACAGCGGCCATCCGGTCGCCTGTGCGGTGGCGCTGGAGAACCTGCGGATCATGCAGGACGAGGGCATCGTCGACCATGTCCGCGACGTGGCGCATCCCTATCTGGCGGAACGCTGGGCGGCGCTGGCCGATCATCCGCTGGTGGGCGAGGCAAAGCTGGTCGGGCTGATGGGGTCGATCGCGCTGACGCCGGACAAGGCCAAGCGCGCCCGGTTCGCCAGCGAGGAGGGGACCGTCGGCTTCCGCTGCCGCGAGCGCTGCTTTGCCAACGACCTGATCATGCGCCATGTCGGCGACCGGATGATCATCTCGCCGCCGCTGGTGATCACGCCGGCCGAGATCGACGTGCTGATCGAGCGGGCGAAGAAGAGCCTGGACGAATGCCATGCCGGGCTGAAGGCCGACGGCATGCTGGCGGCCAAGGCGGCGTAGGGGCAGGCAAGCGGCGGGAGTGCGTCTGCACCCGCGCAAGATCAAGGGGTTGACGGTCCGGATCAGGGAACCGTCAACCCTTTTCCCATTCCGCCTGCCGGCATGGACCGAACCCGCCGGTCAAGGCGCCCGACCCTGGCCGCGGGCGGGAACCGGCGGGGCACTGTCCCGCCCCGCCCGTATGCCTGAGGCATCACCCCAGGACCTTGGCCATATGCCCCGACACAAGGCCGGCGCCCGACCGGCGGGCGAGAAGCGCCCGCCAGGGGCGGGGCGGGCACTGGCCGGGCCTTCGCGGCCCGGCGGTGCAAGGTGAGGCGTCGCGCCATGGCGAAGGCGATGGCCTTCGCCAGCCCGGCCTAAGCTGCCATCGCCATCGGTGCCGCTTCCAGCAGCAGCGCGGCTTCATGTGCGCGAAGGCAGAGGCGGGCGGCGGGGAAGAGCGTCTCGAACTCCGCCTGCGCGCCGGCCGGCAGGTCGGTGATCGCGCCGGGCAGGAAGCTTTCGGTGGCCGCCCCTTCCGAGAAGATGATCTCGTGCTGGTCGAAGACCAGATGATAATAGGTGACCATCCCGCCGGGACGCCGCCGGGCCAGCCCCGCATCGGCGAAGAAGCGGGCGGCGACCAGAACCTCGGCCTCGCCGAACAGCATTTCGGCCTGGACGCCGGTCACCAGCACGCGGTGCATCGGCGACAGCACCAGATCGGCGGCATTGCCGATCAGCCCGGCCGGCAGGACGACCGGCGCGGCGGCGCCGGTTGCGGGAACGGTGGTCGACAGCACCCGGGCAAGCGGCTGATAGGCATTGTCCAGCGTCATCACCGGCGTGCCCGGGGCCAGATCCTCGACCGCGATTTCACCAAGCAGCGTGGCGATCCTTGTGCCGGCGGCAAAGCAGGCGAAACCGTCATAGGGGTGGTTCACCGAATTGGACGTGACCGACCGGTTGAACGTGTAGGAGACCCCCGCCACCAGCGGCTGGTTCGACACAAGGCCATCGACCGGCCCGGTGGAATGGCCGGTTCCGCCGAAATGCAGCGTGGTGACACGCAGCGAATGCGCGGTGCTGTAAAGGTCGTAGGCCGAGTTCACGGTGGTGCCGGCCGCGTAGGATGTGCCGTCAAGCGTGACCGGGGCCGCAAGCCGCTGGAAGGTCGTGTCGACCTCCTGGAACCAGCGATCGTCGTCCGCGACTTCGATGCGGGTGGGGGTGGCGCCGGGCCGGAGCGTCAGGGTGTAGGGCAACCCGCCCGATAAATTGCCCGATCCGTTTTCCGGGCGCAGGCCGCCGGTGAAGTCGGATGGGCTGTAGACAAAGAGATAGTAGGGCATTGGCAACTCCGGTCACTGGTCACATCACGGATCCCAGCCTGGCGGGGGCTTTGGGTGAAATGATGAAGAGAATGTGGCGCTTGTGGCCAAGATTGCCCGCGCGCGTTGCAGGGCAGGGTAGCGTGCGCGGCAGGGCCGGGGCAGCGGCCGCGGCCCGGAGCCGCCACCCTGCGCCCGCGCGGCTTGAGTTTGCCGCCCGGCTTCCCTACACCAGTGCGGAACACGGGGAAGGAGCCTTCGATGGCGATCTACAGCGATCTGGCGGCCACGGTCGGCCACACGCCGCTTATCAAGCTGCGCAAGGTCAGCGAGATGACGGGCTGCACCATCCTGGGCAAGGCCGAGTTCATGAACCCCGGCCAGTCGGTCAAGGACCGGGCGGCGCTTTACATCATCCGCGATGCGGTGGCGCGGGGCGAGTTGCGGCCGGGCGGCACCATCGTCGAGGGGACGGCGGGCAACACCGGCATCGGCCTTGCCCTGGTCGGCGCGTCGATGGGCTTCCGGACGGTGATCGTCATCCCCGAGACGCAGAGCCAGGAAAAGAAGGACATGATCCGCCTTGCCGGGGCGGAACTGGTGCAGGTGCCGGCAGCACCCTACCGGAACCAGAACAACTATATCCGCTATTCGGGCCGCCTGGCCGCAGCGCTGGCGCGGACCGAGGCGAACGGCGCGGTCTGGGCGAACCAGTTCGACAACGTGGCGAACCGGCAGGCGCATATCGAGACGACGGCGCCGGAAATCTGGGAGGAAACCGGCGGGCGCGTCGACGGATTCGTCAGCGCCGTCGGATCGGGCGGCACCATCGCCGGGGTGGGGCTTTACCTGCAGCCGAAGGGGGTGAAGATCGGCCTTGCCGACCCCGAGGGCGCCTCGCTCCACAGCTTCTATACCCAAGGCACCTTCGATGCGCCCGGCACCTCGATCACCGAGGGGATCGGGCAGGGGCGGATCACCGCGAATCTGGAAGGCTTCACCCCCGATTTCAGCTGGCGCATCCCCGATGCCGAGGCGCTGCCCTATATCTTCGATCTGGCGACGGACGAAGGCCTGTGCATGGGCGGATCGACCGCGATCAACATCGCCGGCGCGGTCCGGATGGCGCGCGAGATGGGGCCGGGCCACACGATCGTGACCGTCCTCTGCGACTATGGCAGCCGCTACCAGTCAAAAATCTGGAATCCGACCTTCCTGAAGGAAAAGGGTCTGCCGGTGCCCGAATGGCTGGATCGTGCGCCCCGGGCGCTGCCTTCCGTGTTTGAGGACGTCTGAGCCCGATGCGGGCCCTTGCCGCGGTCCTGCCGGCCCTGATCCTGGCGCTTGTGCTGGCGGTTGCGCCGGGCGCGGGCGCCTGGGCGCAGGATGCGGCCGAGGCGCCGGCGGCGGTCGATTATGCCGACTGGGACCGCATGGCCGAACGGGCCGAGACCGAGATCGAGGCGCGCACCGTCAGCGACGAGCGGCTTGAGGAACTGCGTGGCCAGCTGGCCGAATGGCGCGCGGCCTTCCTGACGGCGCAGACCGCGAACTCGTCGCGGATCGCGACCGTCAAGGAACAGATCGCGGCCCTGGGCGCCGCCCCGGCCGAGGGCGAGACCGAGGCGCCCGAGATCGCCACGCGGCGGACGGAACTCGCGGGGCAGCTGGTGAAGCTGCAGGCGCCGGGGCTCGCCGCCGAGGAAGCCTATCGCCGCGCCGACGGCCTGATCCGCGAGATCGACCGGATGCTGCGCGAACGGCAGGCCGACAAGCTCTTGCAGCTCTGGCCGGCGCCGGTGAACCCGGCGAACTGGCCCGAGGCGGCGATCGGTATTTCCGACACGCTGCTGCAGCTCTGGGACGAGGCGCGGGATGGCTGGTCCGACCGGACGAAGCGCGCGGCCTTCTTCGACAACCTGCCGCTGATCCTGCTCTTGCTGTTCGTCTGGGTGGCGCTGGCGATCTATGCCCGCGCCTGGATCGAGCGTTTCGCCGACAGGATGCAGGCGGGCGGGTCGCTGGCGCGGCGCAGCGTGCTGGCGCTGGTGGCGTCGCTGGGGCAGGTGGTGGTGCCGACGCTGGGCATGGTGGCGCTGTCGGTGGCGCTGGTCAGCAGCTTCCTCCTGGGCGAGATTTCCATGCGGGTGGCGATGGCGCTGCCGATCCTGGGCTTCACCGTCTTCTTCGCGGGCTGGCTGGGCGGGCGGGCGTTCCCGCGGCTGCAGGGGCAGGATGCGGTGCTGCCGCTGCCCGACGAACGCCGGGCCGAGGGGCGGACCCTGGCCTGGATGCTGGGCCTGGTCATCGCCGCGGATTTCCTGCGCGACACGGCGATGGACGCGCAGCAATACTCCGATGCGGTGACGGCGGTTGCCTCCTTCCCGGTGCTGGCCGCCGGCGGGCTGATCCTGTGGCGGCTGGGCCGGGTGATGCGGGCGGGCGCGCCCTCCGACCTGCCGCAATCCTATGCGCTGTTCCTGCTGCGGCTGGTGGCGCGGGCGATCGCGGTGATCGGCGTCGTGGCGCCCCTGCTGGCGGCGGCGGGCTATGTCGCCGCGGCACGCGCGCTGGTCTTCCCCGCCATCCTGACCCTGGGCCTGATCACGCTGGTGCTGGTGATCCAGCGGCTTCTGGCCGATCTCTGGGCGATGGTGATGCCGGCCGAGGATGTGCGCGAGGGCGGCGGGCTCGCCCCGGTGCTGGTCGGCCTGCTGCTGGCGATCCTGGCCGTGCCGGTCGCCGCGCTGATCTGGGGCGCCCGGTGGAGCGACCTGACCGAACTCTGGAACCGGTTCACCGAAGGCTTCCAGATGGGCGAGACCCGCATCTCGCCGGCCGACTTCCTGCTTTTCGCGGTGATCTTCGCCATCGGCTATACGGTGACGCGGCTCTTCCAGGGCGGGCTGAAGAACTCGATCCTGCCGCGCACGACCGTCGACCGCGGCGGCCAGACCGCCATTGTCTCGGGCACGGGTTACATCGGCATCTTCCTTGCGGCGCTGGTGGCGATCAATGCGACGGGGGTAGACCTGTCTGGCCTTGCCATCGTCGCCGGCGCCCTGTCGGTGGGCATCGGCTTCGGCCTGCAGAACATCGTGCAGAACTTCGTCTCGGGCATCATCCTGCTGATCGAGCGGCCGGTCAGCGAGGGCGACTGGATCGAGGTCGGTGGCGTGCAGGGCATCGTCAAGTCGATCTCGGTCCGCTCGACCCGGGTGCAGACCTTCGACCGGACCATGGTGATCGTGCCGAACGGCGACCTTGTCAGCCAGCAGGTGAAGAACTGGACCCGCTTCGGCCTTGCCGGGCGGCTGATCGTGCCGGTAGGCGTGGCCTTCGGCACGGATACCCGCAAGGTGGAACGCATCCTGCGCGAGATCGCCGAGGCGCAGCCGCTGGTCGTGCTGAACCCGCCACCCGTGATTGCGTTCCAGGGGTTCGGCGCCGATGCGATGAACTTCGAGGTCCGTGTGATCCTGCGTGACGTGAACTTCAGCCTGCAGGTCAGGACCGACATCAACCACATGATCATCGAGCGGTTCGCGGCCGAGGGGGTCGAGATACCCTTCGCCCAGTCGGACGTCACCCTGCGGAACGCCGAGGAGATCGGCCGCGCGCTGGCAGAACTGGTATCCGCCGGCGGCAGGGCGGTGCGCGCCCCGGCCGCCGGGGGCGGATCGGGCGGGAAGGAGGGGCGCGGCGGCGCCGGAACGGCATGACCCATCTGGTTTTCCGCGACGATCCCTATGCCCATGAGGCCGAGGCCGCGGTCCTTGCCCACACGCCCGAGGGCGGCATCCTCGTCGACCGGTCGGTCTTCTACCCGACCGGCGGCGGCCAGCCCGGCGACAGCGGCTGGCTGATCTGGCTGGGCGGCCGGCTGCCCGTCGCAACCGCGGTCAAGTCCGGGCCGGACGGCGTGGTGCTGGTGCCGGCCGATGCGCTGGCCATGCCGCCCGTCGGCACGACGGTGCGGCAGGTGCTGGACTGGGACCGCCGCCATCGGCACATGCGCATCCATACCGCGCTGCACCTTCTGTCGGTGGTGATCCCGCTGCCGGTGACGGGCGGGCAGGTGGGGGCGGAACGCGGGCGGCTCGACTTCGACATGCCCGATCCGCCCGGCGACGTGGCGGCGCTGGAAGAGCGGCTGAACGCCCTGATCGAGGCCGACCTGCGGGTGATGGAAAGCTGGATCACCGACGCCGAGCTGGAAGCGAACCCCGGCCTGGTCAAGACCATGTCGGTCCGCCCGCCCATGGGGCAGGGCCGCGTGCGCCTGGTGCGCATCGGCGAGGGCGCGGGGCAGGTGGACCTGCAGCCCTGCGGCGGCACCCATGTCGCCCGCACCGCCGAGATCGGCCGGGTCGCCATCGAGAAGGTGGAAAAGAAGGGCCGCGTGAACCGCCGCGTCACGATCACCCTGGTGGACTGAGCCCGGACCGCGCCTCCGGGCGACGGCGTCTGCATCCGGCCCGCGCCTGAAAGCGTGCGGGGCGGGAGAACCGGCTTGCGAACCCGTCACGAGCAACGAATTCCGCCTGACCGCGCGCGCGGGGGAAGACCACGTCCGCTGGGCGGGCTCGGCGATCGGTGCCCCGCCTGACCGCGCGCGCGGGGGAAACCCGTGGCCGACCGACCTGACAAACCGCGTCGGCGGCGCCTGACCGCGCGCGCGGGGGAAACCCATGTGCATGGTGACAAAGCGGTCGCGCGAGGGCCGCCTGACCGCGCGCGCGGGGGAAACCCATGTGCATGGTGACAAAGCGGTCGCGCGAGGGCCGCCTGACCGCGCGCGCGGGGGAAACCCGCTACAACTGGGACCTGCGTTCAGTTCCGCGGCCGCAGACCCCGCGCCGCGCCATCCTCGCCCGACCCATGATCCTGCCGCCCCTTTCACCCTTGCCGCCGCCGACCGCCCCGGTATAAGACCCCGCGACGGACAGTTGGCCGAGTGGTCGAAGGCGCACGCCTGGAAAGTGTGTAGGCGGGGAACCGTCTCGAGGGTTCGAATCCCTCACTGTCCGCCATAACATATTGATATTAAACGATTTTTCGGTTGCCGCCGATATTACCCCGTGTTTCCGGGGGTTAGGCGGGCTGACCCTGGACGGAGACGCTCCACCCCCCTGATCTTCCCTGCACTTCGGCCCCGCGTCTCCGCAGGCCGCAGGTCCCGTTCGGTTTGCGCGCGATGCGAGAACAGGGAAATAACAGGGATTTCCGGATTTTTCGGGCCATTCTCGGAGATTTGCCCCCAGAATCATCGCGCGATTTCCGTGGGTTACGGGCGAATTCCCTGCTCGCCGGGAACAGGGAACTTAAATCAGCGGATCAGGGAAGATAATTCGGCCGAACAGGGAAGGAATTGGGAAGAACAGGGAAGCGCCGAAGAGGGGTATGCGGGGGCCGGTCTCGTATGGTTCTTGGGGCGCAATTCGGGGAGATCCGATACCGGCGCCAGCGCCCACCTGCTTGGCGTCAGGCGATGTGGAAGAGTCGGGCCTGGTCAGTCCAGTCCATCGGGATGCCGTCGCGCAGCAGGGCGGCCACGGAGAGATCCACCGGCTGCCGCCCGTCGAGGATCGCGGCCTGCAGCTTCGGCGCGAGGAAGGCGAGCGGGATGCGGGTGCGGATATAGGGTTCGGATCGCCCGGTCTTCCGGGCGATCTCGGTCAGGGACGTGCCCCGGCGCAGGGCCCGCGCCCAGAGATGGGCCTCGGCCAGCGTGCGCTGCAGCACCTCGTCCGGGGTATGGAGGGCCTCGCCGGTGACGATCCGGGACTCGACGCCGCGGCGGCGCAGGGCGAAGGGTTCCACGATGGCGAACAGATCGGGGGACAGTTGTGCCTCGGACAGGCCGAGCACGGCGGCGATGGCGGTCGGGTCAAGCTGCAAGAACAGCCGTCCTTGCGCCAGCGCGCCGGCGCTGATGACGGTGCCGAGGATTGCTGTATCGCCTTCCAGCCTCTCGACCAGGGCCCGCGCGCGAAGGAGAAGGTCCGCCGCCCCGCCGGCATCTGGGGCGGCGAGCAGCCTGTGGGTCTCTGCCGCCCGGTGCAGATGCTGGCCGACGACCTGCCTGAGGCAGGCTTCCAGCGCATCCGCGGGCAGTCGCCAGCCAGAGGGATCCTTGCCGCCCGCGATCAGGCGGTTCGAGACGTAGTAGGCGAACCGACGGCCATGGCGCCGGGTGTGGGTCGGGGTCAGAAGATCCCCGGTCTCGTCACGGAGCTTTCCGGTCAGGGCACGGGGCTCGGTTGTCGCTTCACTCCGTCCCCGTGGGCGCGCGGAGGCGGCGATGAGCCTGGACTGAACCTCTTCCCAGAGTGCCACGTCGATGATCGCCGGATGCTGGCCGGGGTAGCTCTGGTCCTTGTGCCGGATGCGCCCGATATAGACCGGGTTGGTCAGGAGGTGATGCAACTGCCCTCGTGCGAAGGGGGCGGCGCCGCGGACACGGCCCGAGGGCGAGATGCCCGACTTCGGCCGCAGACCCCGCCGCGCGGCCTCATTCTCGACAAGCCGCAGGTTGCCGAGATCGGCATAGAGGTGGAAGAGTTCCTTCACGACCTCGGCCTCGAGCGGGTTGACGACAAGCGCGCGGCGCTGCGGATCGGGGTGGCGGTCGTAGCCAAGCGGCAGGGCGCCCCCCATCCAGAGCCCCTTCTTCTTCGAAGCGGCGATCTTGTCGCGGATGCGCTCGGCGGTGACCTCGCGCTCGAACTGCGCGAAGGAGAGAAGGACGTTCAGGGTCAGGCGTCCCATGGAGGTGGCGGTGTTGAAGGCCTGGGTGACGGAGACGAAGGAACAGCCCTGCGCATCTAGCCGCTCGACCAGCCGTCCGAAGTCGACGAGCGACCGGGTCAGGCGATCGATCTTGTAGACCACCACCATGCCGATGCGGCCGGCATCGATCTCGCAGAGGAGGCGCTGGAGGGCCGGTCGGTCGAGCGTGCCGCCGGAGAGGCCACCATCATCGAAGCGATCAGGGACCAGCTTCCATCCCTCGTGCCGCTGGCTCGCGACATAGGCGGCGCAGGCCTCGTATTGCGCGTCGAGCGAGTTGAAGGCCTGATCGAGCCCCTCGTCCGTCGATTTGCGGGTGTAGATCGCGCAGCGGATCACCGACTTCTGGGTCATGCCGCATGCACCCGCTTCGACGTGCTGCTCACAGGAGGCTGCGTTGTCCGTCTCTGCGACTTGTCCTTCGCTGCTGCGCTTGCGCCATTGGCCGTCGCGCTGACCAGCCCGAAGAAGCGTGGTCCCGACCAGCGCGCCCCGGTGATGGCGCGGGCGATGGCAGAGAGCGACCGGTGCCGGGTGCCGTTCCAGAGATAACCATCGGGCAGGACATCGACGACATGGGTGGTACCGTTCCAGGCGCGCAGGAGCCGGGCGCCGGGCTTCATCCGGGGCGAGGCCTTGCGCTCCTCGCCGGCGGCGATGCGGTCGAGCCTGGCGAGGAGCGCAGGCGGCAGACCGCCAGACGCGCGCGCCTGCAGGTCGAACGCCAGGAAGCGGCGCTGCATCGGCTGGCTCATGCTCGCGGGCACGTCACCGCCGATGAGGTCGGCCCAGAGCCGGGCGAGATCCATCCTGTTCATCGCCTCAAGATCGACAAGGCTGGTCATGCGGAGGGCTCCACCGGAGCCGCGGCAGGGGCGGTATCGCTTTGAACTTCTGCCGCGGTGTCAGCGCTTGCTGCTTCGGCCGATGAGGCACCGGGCCCGATCACATAGATGGTCACCTCTCCGGCGCGGTGCCGGGTGACATCATGTCCTGCCTTCCTCAGTCCGGTCAATGCGGCGCGCAAGGTATGTGCCTGCCAACCGGTCGCCGCCATCATGTCCGGCAGCGTGGCACCTTCCGGCCGGGCGAGCATCGCGCGCAGCATGGCGGCCTTGGTCTGGCGCGGCGGCTTCGGCGTTGCGGTGAGCACCACGTCCGGGACCGAGGTGTCAGTCACGCGCCTTGTCAGCGAAGTGGCGTCCGCCGTCGTCGCGCGGCTCCCGTCCACGTCGACGAATTTGCCGCGTCGGCGCTTTGGCTTTGCTTCGGCGGTGGCGGCGCCGATCGTGGGTGCCGTTGCCCCGGTGGCGGGGTGGCGGATGGTCTTGGCTTTGGTCATGATCTTCTCCGGTTCAACCGGGCGCGCAGGATGCCGCGCCCTGGTACCGAACCGAGCCCGGACGGCGCCGGGCATGGGTCACACCAACGCTCTGGTGGCGTCAAAAGTCCAGCGCTTGCCGCGCCTATACCCCGGGAAAAATCGCCAATCGCGCGAAAATCCTGGCAGGGCGCGCCCGCTTCGGGGATTGCCTGAGGCCAGTTTTTCTGTTACCCATTGGGAACCAGTGTTAGGCGGATTCCGTTGGAACTTTCATTCGTGGATGCGCGGGTCCAGGACCTTTGCTCAAGCCAGGACGCGCTCGCACGGAGGTTCGGAGCCGCAATTGCCCGGAAGATTTGCTGTCGGCTGGCGGTGCTTGTGGCTGCTCCCACCCTGGCACAGGTCCCGTCGTCACCACCCATCGGATTGAGCCGCTTCGCTGACGCCGGACGTCTTGCCGTCGCGGTCGGTCCAACCCACTGCCTCGTCCTTCAACCTCTACCCCAGGAGACCGCAACGATGTCCGACCTGACGCAGATCACCCGCGTGTTGATCCTCGGGATTGAGGCGAATTCCTCCGCCGCAGTCGCGCGCTGATGAGCTCTCAGCACCTCTCCCAGAGCTTCGCTCCGGACCACGCCACTCCCCCCGGCGATCTTCTGCAGGAATACCTCGAACATCTCGGTATCTCCGCCCGGGAGCTGGCACGACGCTGCGGTCGGTCCGGCAAGCTCATCGCAGAGATCGTGAGCGGCAAGGCGCCGCTTGAACCGGCGACAGCCTTGCAGCTCGAGCGGGTGCTGGACGTGCCCGCCGCAGTCTGGAGCAACATGGAAGCGGCGTATCGGCTGCATCAGGCCCGTGCCGCCGAGACCGACGACCTTGCCGACAGCTATGACTGGGCCAACGGATTCCCGCTCGCCGCCCTTGCCGAACGCGGCTACCTGTCGCGACAGGCAGACAAGGCCAGCCAGGTGCGGGAGCTTCTGAAGTTCTTCGGTGTCGGAAGCGTCAAGGCCTGCGAGGACCGGATCGACGAGCTGCTGATGGTCGACTACCGCACGTCTCCGAGCTTCGACAATGATCAATGGTCGCTGGCGGCCTGGCTGCGCATCGGCGAGCGTCGGGCCTCGGAGATCGTATGCCAGGACTATGACAGGGATGCGTTCCTGGCCGCCCTGAAGGAGATCCGTGGCCTGACCCTCGGTGCCTTCAAGGATACCTTGCCCGTCATCGTGACCAATTGCGCTGCTGCAGGTGTGGCGGTGGTCGTGGAACCTGCGCTGCCGAAAATCCGCGTGAGCGGGATCTCGCGCTGGCTGACACCGCGCAAGGGCCTGATCCAGCAGACCTTGCGCTACAAATCTGATGACCATTTCTGGTTCACCTTCTTCCACGAATGCGCCCATCTGCTGCTGCACAGCCGGAAATCGATCTTCATCGACATGTTGCGGGGCGCCGGCAGCGCCGGACCGAAGGAGGAAGCCGAGGCCAACACCTGGGCTGCAGACTTCCTCATCCCGTCGGCGGCCATGCGCGCTTTCCGGCTGGGGTTCACGGGCACCGAAGCGGAGGTGCGCAGCTTCGCCCGCACGCTCGGGATCGCGCCCGGAATTGTCGTCGGGCAGTTGCAGCATGAGAAGATCATTGCCCATTCCGCGCTGAACAAGCTGAAGGTCTTCCATTCCGAAGGGGGCGATGGCTGACGTTATACGCGAAACACAATGATATCATAAAAGTGATACCCGTTACGTAACACACAATTGACGGAGACGCCTCGCGGGCGCAAGGATTGTGGCGACTCTGCTGTCAGGCGGAGCGTCCAACTTTGGCTCAAGGAGGCCTCCGGCATGAGACCGACCATCGACCATATCGCGCCGGGTGACCTGCGCCCCTGGGCGCGGAACGCGCGAACCCATTCGAAGAAGCAGCTGCGCCAGATCGCGCAGTCGATCGAGACCTTCGGCTTCACCAACCCGGTGCTGGTCGACCAGGCGGACACGATCCTGGCCGGCCATGGCCGGGTCGAGGCGGCGAAGCTCCTCGGCATGGCGACGGTGCCCTGTCTGCGGATCGAGCACATGACCGAAGCCGAGAAGCGGGCCTATGTCATCGCCGACAACAAGCTGGCGCTGAACGCGGGCTGGGACGAGGAGATGCTGGCCGAAGAGCTGAAGGGGCTTCTGGCGACCGAGGGCCTTGGGGGCCTCGGCTTCGACATCGGGGTGATCGGCTTCGAGATCGCCGAAATCGACAACCTCCTCGAGGGGCTGGTGCCTGAGGAGGCAGGGGATCCGGAGGACGACATCATGCCCGACCTCGCGCCCCGTCGGGTGAGCCCTGGCGATCTGTGGCAGCTGGGACCGCACCGGCTCGCCTGTGGCGATGCGCTGGACCCGGCGGTGCTCGATCTGCTGATGGCGGGCGAGGTCGCGCGGATGGTGTTCTCGGATCCGCCCTACAACGTGAAGATCGACGGCCATGTCGGGGGATCGGGCAAGGTGAAGCATCGCGAGTTTGCGATGGCCGCGGGCGAGATGAGCGAGGCCGAGTTCACCGGGTTCCTGACACGCGCCTTGCGCAACATGGCCGATCACAGCTGCGACGGATCGATCCACTTCCTGTGCATGGACTGGCGCCACATGCGCGAGATGCTGGCGGCAGGCCATGCCGTCTATGACGAGCTGAAGAACCTGATCGTCTGGGCCAAGGACAATGGCGGCATGGGAACCTTCTATCGTTCCCGGCACGAACTGGTCTTCGCCTTCAAGAAGGGGACGGCCCCGCATGTGAACAGCTTCGAGCTGGGTCAGCATGGACGCTATCGCACCAATGTCTGGACCTACCGGGGCGTGAACACGATGCGGGCGGGGCGGATGGAGGAGTTGCGGCTCCATCCGACGGTCAAGCCGGTGCAGATGATCGCGGATGCGATCAAGGATGTCTCGGGCCGGGGCGAGATCGTGCTTGATGCCTTCGGCGGCTCGGGTTCGACGCTGATCGCGGCCGGCAAGACCGGGCGCCGGGCACGGCTGGTCGAGCTGGACCCGATCTACTGTGACCGCATCCTTGCCCGCTGGGAGGCGATCGCCAAGGACGAGGCCGAACAGGTCCTCTGCGGCTGGTCAAGGGCGCAGGATGCCGGCACGCGGGAAACGGCCGAATGAGCGGTCCGCGCAAGACGGGCGTGAAAGCGCCCGGGCCTGGAAAGTCCGGGGCACTGATCGCGCGGCCGGGCTACGAGGTCGGCTATGGCAAGCCGCCGGAGGCCACGCAGTTCCGCAAGGGGAAGTCGGGCAATCCCCGCGGCCGCCCGAAGGGCTCGAAGAACACGCTGCCCGCGCTCAACGAGGAACGGATGAAGGCGATCATCCTGGAGGAAGCCTATCGCAGCATCACGGTGCGCGATGGCGCGCGCAATATCAGCGTGCCGATCGCCCGCGCGGTGCTGCGCTCGCTTGCCGTCAATGCGGTGAAGGGCCAGCACCGGTCGCAGCGCCTCTTCGCGGAACTGCTCTCCGCCGTCGAAACCTCGAACAAGCTCCTGAACGACGAATGGCTGGACGCGGCGCTGACCTACAAGATCGAATGGGACCGCGAGCTGGACCGGCGCCGGGTCCTTGGCATCACCCATCTCCCCGATCCCCTGCCGCATCCCGATCACGTCCGCATCGACTTCCGCCGTGGCACGGCGCGCGTGGTCGGGCCCTCGACGAAGGAGGAAAAGGCGAAATGGGACGCCTGGATCGCGCAAAAGGCCGACTTCGAGGAAGAGGTCGAGGAGCTTGAACAGCTTCTCCTGACGGAAGAAGAACCAGGGATGCGCAAATTCCTCGAAGAGGACCTGGCGCGGTCGAGGAAGATCGTGGCCTTCCTGAACAAGGCCGAAAGGGGGGAAGTGTAGGGGGAGAATGGGCACATAACGGGCGGCAAGCCGACTTACGCTGCGCAGCAAGGCGCCCACAGCGAAACCGGCAGCGGGCCTTGCTGCCCGCTTCGCCACACGGCCCCGCCTAGCCGGCCACCCCAGCCGTAGCGCCGAGACCCGACATGCACCAAGACTAAAACCGGACCACTCGATCGGGGCAGGCCAAGGCACCCTCCGGCGCATGGTTGGTCGAGACGTTCGGGTTCAAACGTCGATGTGGCGTTGAGTTGTTTTGGGCCTAGGCTCAGGACTCGTTCTGTATCAAAGTCAGAACAGGACCGTTGCGGCGAGCATGATCGCAGAGAAGAAGGTTTCCGGACACCGGTCGTATCGGGGGGCGCCGCGCCGCCAATCCTTTAGCCTGCCGAACATGATCTCGATGCGGTTGCGCCGTTTGTAGCGCCGCTTGTCGTATTTCACCGCCTTCTTGCGGGACTTCCGACCTGGGATGCAGACCTTTATCCCCTTGTCTTTCATGGAATCTCTAAACCAGTCGGCGTCATAGCCTCTATCGGCCAGCAGCCACCCCGCCTTCGGCAGGCTACCCAACAGCGCCGCCGCGCCGGTGGGCGCTCATCGCCATCGCGCTGATCGGCATCGCGGTAACCATCCATGCAAGGATCGACGACTGGCAACGGGGCCAGCGGTGATAGGCTGGCTCCTCACCCACGGCCCAGCGCGCAAGGCGCTGGGCCTGATCCTCGCAGCGGCAGCGATCCTGCTGTTCCTCCTAAACCTGCGCCGCGCAGGCGAACTCGCCGGGCGCGCCGCCGAACGGCTTGACGCCCGAGAGAGAAATGATGTCACCCACCGCCAGATGCTCGACGCCGCCGCCCGCCGCCCTGCTGATCGCGATGCTCTGGCTGACCGGCTGCGCAATGGCAGGTTCTGAGACTCGCGCACCGTGCCCGCCCGTGGTCGACTACACCACGGTCGAGCAGGTCAGAGCGGCAGACGAAGTTGAGGCGCTGCCGGAAGGCGGCGTGATCGTCCGGATGCTTGGCGACTACGCCGTGTTGCGTGACCAGGCGCGAGCGTGCAGGTGAAAGCCGGGATGCAGGTCAGCCTCATCGCGGAAGAAGCTCTTGACCCTGTCCTTCGCCGCCCTTCGGAATGGCAGTTAAGTCTGGGTGCGAGTGGTGTTTTGGGAAGATAGTTCGATCTTCGGAGCGGAGGTCATCGCCGCTCTTCGCACCGCTACGTGGTTCCTGTCGCCCCGCCGCTTCCTCAAAACCGGCACCGCACCCGCCGCCGTCGCCTACGACTGCGCCTGGATCTCCTGATTTCGGTCTAATTGATCAGTACGGCGGTCTCAGGCCTGACGGGGATGGTAACGGTTGGGGCTGAGTCAAACTTCTAGTGAACCACAGTTAAGCCTACGCGCCCCACTTGTGGCCGGCACACATCCTCTGGCATACTCTTGATTATATACCGTATCTGCTTCCCCCACCGCTGGAGCAGTTGGTCGGCTAAACTGCTTGCGTCTACCCAAAATGCACGCAATGCCCCTCAGGGTTTTTTGAACGGATGAAGCTCGGCCTTAGCGGATCCACAATCAAATCTTGGTTTCAGTACCGCTGCGAGCGCAAGACGCGTTATGAATTGATGATGCCCCAAGATCGGGCGGCGGTACCGATCAGCGATGATGGGCGCGAGAAGTCTTGGGCCGTGCTTGGCGTGGATTTTGAGAAGCGCGTGATGGCTCGTCTCACAAAGGCTCACGCGGTACTCGCGCCAGGCGCGGATGCTGATAGTTTACGAGAAGACGTAGCTACGGCATTTATGCGCGGCGAAGGAGACGCATCATATGCCGCTCAAGTTAACTTGAGGCCTTCGAAAGTTGGTAACCTACTCGCAAACGAAAACCTGACCCTACGTAGAACTTTTGCTGACCTTGTCCGACGCGACGCCACAGGACAGAAAAACCGCTTTACGGTCATAGACATTAAGGCGACGCGTAATCCGCGCGCCTTTCATAAGACCCAGGTTGCATATTACGCACTCTTACTTCGAACTGTTCTGGCCGAACGAGGAATTCAGGGAGAAGTTTCGCCTTTCGGTGAGATTTGGTGCATTCCCTCTGACGGGGACACCCAGGGCGATCTTCATGCGGTGGATCGGTTCGATCTGGGTCCTTACCTGCGCTTGGTCGAAGATTTTATGAAGGTTGGGCTTCCCGAAATCGCCTCGCGGGAGGTGTCGGCGAAGCGCGACGAGACGTTCTTTCACCTTTATTTCAAGTGCGAGCAATGCTCGTACCTTGCCCATTGCCAGAGGAGCATCGACCGGTCTCTTCCTGCTGCGCAGCGGGATGTTTCGGCTGTGCCAGGGCTGTCCCACGAGTCAAAACGCATGCTCCGCCAACATGGCATAGATACCGTTGGGAAATTGGCGCATGGTGCAAGAGGGGTCGGTCGTCTTGATGGGGCCAACTGGTCGCTTGCCCGCAAAGCAGAACAACTGATCGTCCGCGCAAATGCAATCGAACAAGGAATTATTCTAAACGGTGTCGAGGAGCAAACTTTCCTCATGCCACCGCGGTCAGATGTCATTCTTGTACTATTGGTCGACCATGACCCTGTCGATGACGGAATGGTCAGTTTGGGGTATCTGCGGGCTGGTCCAGACGGTGAAACTGAGACGATCGAAATCATGCCAACTGCCAGTCTGCAAGCTGAAGCAGATGCTTTGATCTCTGTGTTCTCAAAGTTGATTGATGATCTGCAGGCTGTTGACCTGCACAATTCGAAACTCGATCCGGACGACCCTGCTGCTCTTCTTGCGCACATTTACTTCTACGAACCAGCAGAGAGCCGTTCGCTTCAGGGCGCAATTCAACGACACCTGACCGATCCTCGTGTCAGGTCCGGGTTGCTTCATATGGTGCGCCTTTTCCCGCCGGAGGATGTGATCCCAGAGCCAGAGTTTCGAGGGATAGATCATCTCCCTGCGACCGCCGTTCGAAGTGTGGTAGAGCAACTCTTCGCAGTGCCTGTGAATGTGTCTTATGATTTGAAGCAGGTCTCGCAGGCGCTTGTTGCCGGAGGGGATTTCCTCGAACCTTACGTGCCGGAACCGCCCTTTGAGCGGCCTTTTTCTTCACTTTTGTCGATCGAGATAAGTCGAACATTGCGTGAAGGAAAGGGCGTTGTAGGTCTCGTCGATCAGGTGCGTTGCGATGTACAACAGCGATTGCGGTCGACCCTCGCTATCGTTCGCTGGCTGGAACGCATGCATGCAAGCCGTGTTGCGGAAGGCAAAGCGCCGTTACTGCGTCTGACGAAAAGACCCTTTCGTTTTCAGGCAACGTTCGATCCGATCGATATGGCTGACCTAGACGCACTTACGGCGCTGGAACTGCTCGAGAACCGTGCTGGTATGCTTGAAGCACTGATCGGTCTGGCTTTGCCCGCACAACTTCGAGTCAGTCGAGGCAGTGCGATCGGACCATTGCGGCTGATTAAGGCGTCAAACGCTAAAGGGCAGTATACTCTCACTTTCCGCCGCACTCCGTCGGCGATGTCGGCTGAAATACCGAGAGGTGGTCTGGGTTTGGTGTTGAGTGACGGTTCGGCAGAGACTCTGCTCGACCCACGCAGGTGGGCCCAGATGGGCTGTAATCTTTTGGAGCCAAGATCATTCGATGATGCCTCGCTGGTTCGTGTTTGGATGCGCGAAGACGTGTACAACTCACCCATGTTCAATACCTTGCGGCGCTCCGTTCCAGATGACGGATGGTGGCTCGACCAGACTTTCTTCGATGTCAATTCGGCAAAGGCCGAAACTTACCTTCGCTATCTTGGGGAGATCGTCTCGTGACTGTCCGCGATGATGTCCTTCGCTTCCTCCGGGAACCCCAAAGATTCATCAGTGATGTGGATGATTCCCTTTTGTGGAATGAAGGATTGGATCGTTTTGTCACGCCGTCTGTGTTTGCAGCTGGAGATTTCGGTCTTAGACCGGCCCAAGTGGCCGCTTGGCGTGGATTGGCCGACGCGCGGACTGGCTTAATTCTCGGCCCACCTGGGACAGGTAAGACGCATCTTCTGTCATGGATGATCGCCGCATTCGTTGCCACGAGAAGGCAAGCGGGCAAACCTGCGAGAGTTCTCGTCTCTGCCTTTACGCGAAATGCCATCGGTAATGTGCTCGAGGCAGTTGCGGCGCGAAAGAAGGCCCATGATCCGACTGGATCGACCCCGATCTATTTTGGAGACGCCCCGGATGCCGGTTTGTCGCCGGATACGGAATGGCTGGATCGTCGGCAGGGCGGCCAGTTGCTTTCGGCAATTGAGACAGGAAACTGCGTAGTCGGCATGACTGTGTGGTCTCTCTATCGGCTACTAGGTGAGGCACGGATTGCAGGGGGAGACGGTCGAACTGCGCCGCTGTTCGACCTGATTTGTATCGACGAAGCGTCGCAGTTGGTGCTTGGCCATGGCTTGATGGCTCTGGCTGGCCTCGCGCCTCAGGGCAGGGTCGTCGTCGCTGGTGACGACAGACAACTGCCGCCCATCCGAGCGGGACGACCAGTTCAGATCGACGGACGTGAGCTTGGCGGCTCGCTCTATGCTTTCCTGAAATCTGTAAACGCGCCCGAGTTCGCATTGGATGAAACGTTTCGCCTGAACGAACCGTTGGCTTCTTTTCCCGAGCGGGCATTTTATCGCGGTCGCTACTTCTCGCGTGCCAACCGATCACTTGCCCTGTCCGAAAATTGGCGGACTGGTCTCGATCCGGTTTCACAGGCAGTGCTCGATCCGAACTGGCCGTTGGTCGTCTTGGTTCACGACGGAAAGTCGGCGTCGACAGTCAATCCTTTCGAAGCGAATCTGACATCGCGCTTCGTGGACGAGTTGGAAGTGCGTCTTGCCGACAGTCCGTCGAAGAATTTCTGGTCGGAACGACTGGCGATCATAAGCCCGCATCGAGCGCAGAACGCCGCTATAAGATCGGCCTTGCCCGACCGAGTACGGGAAGGGGCGTTCGTTGAAACTGTCGATCGCATTCAGGGAAAAGAGCGCGATGCAGTGATCCTTTCCTATTGTGTCAGTGACCCGGAGTTCGCGCTGGCAGAAGGTGAGTTCATTTTCTCGTCCGAACGTTTGAACGTTGCCATAACCAGGGCAAGGACAAAGCTGATCGTGCTGATCAGCCGTCGCTTGTTGGAAGCCGTGCCGAGTGATCAGGAATTGGTGGATCGTGCGGAGTTGCTGCGCGAGTTTATTTATTCCTGCAAGTCCATCGGGATGACGTCTATCCCGGACCAGACCGGCCAATCTGTGCGCGTGGAACTGAGGGGCCGCAGTTTTGATGGTCGTGAGCCTGACGTCGATCTCACCGTAGAAATAAGACCGCCGGAGACGGGACAGCCATTGGGTCCCAAACACGACGGAATTCTCGCCGTCATACGACATCTTGCAGCGGCGAATAAGCATGGCTCCGCAACCTTGGCTAATGTCCGAAAGCAAATGGCTCTTCCGTCAGAGCCTTGGGATGAGGCCGCCGATCTGCACAAAGCAGGTCTTGTTTCCTTGGAGTTTCGCAAGGGTCGTTTTGGCGAATTCTGGACGGCGCGCCCCCTCGAGGCCGCTCGCCGTGTATATGAAATCGATGATGCGACCGTCCGGCAGAGGATCGAGTCCGTCGTCCGTGAAGCGAAAAGCGGCAAGTTTGCGTTCTACGAACGGGTGCGGGATCGCTTCAAATGGATGGGGTCGCAAAAGCAGGACGTTCTTCAACCGGTCATCGAACGTCTGGCGAGGGAAGGCTTGATAACTCTCGGTGCAACCGAGAATGGCAGTTCTTGGATTGCAATGAACAGGCAAGTTGACGCCGAACCGGTACGAGATCTGCCGCTGTTGACGGAGCTTTCAGATGATGACTTTGAACTCCTCAACAAATTGGAGGATGTGGAATGCCGGCGGATCAACTTCGGCATATTCGACGCCTGGACCTCGAGCGTAGAGTTGTCGCAATTGGCTTCGCGTCAACTGTCAGATGTTACCTTGACCCTCTCCCGTCTTTCGGATCATGGGCATGTATTGCTGGCAGAGGAAGGGCGAGTGCGCTCGCGGACGGCCGAGTTGGCCCGCGAACTCCGGCACATCAAGCAGCGCTTCCGTGACAACGATGCGGGTCGAAGGCCATATCTTGTACGCAGCTTGAAAGTCGAGTTGCGCGATCGAATGAAGCCCGAACGAACGCTGACGCTGGACGAAGCATTCTCGCCTGCCCGTGCGATTGGGACCGAAAGCCAGATCCGAGCGCTGGAAAGCGTATCGGAAATGCTGGTCAGACAGTGGGGGCAGGGTGCCAAACTCGCCAAATTCCAGTCGGAGGGGTTAGAAGCGATATTGTCCGCTTGGAATGCTTCCGGGCCAGCTTCGATTGCCATAGCCGCGGACACGGGGTCTGGGAAAACGGAAGCCGCAGCGCTGCCGCTGATTACTGCAGCTTTGGCAGACAAGCTCGACGGTATCCAGGGGAACCGGGTCATCCTTGCCTATCCGCGAGTGCGTCTTGCTGCAAACCAAGCACAGAGGCTGGCCGGTTATCTCGCTGCGCTTTGTGCCGATAGTAGCGTCCCGCAACTGACACTCGGCCTGCAAGTTGCCGAAGTACCCCAAAATTTCGCTCATTTGTCTGACAGCGCGGCTGAGTTGTGGGCTTCAGCCGGACTTGGGCAGTTCGTCTTTCCATTCTTCAACTGTCCCTCTTGCAGCGGGCAACTGGCGTTGCGTCCCGGTTCGGGGACTGACGGGGCGGACCAGTTGAAATGTGGCACCTGCGATTGGCGCTTTGGCGGATGGATTGGCACGAAGGAAGGGCTGCGGCGTCAACCGCCCAGCCTTTTCCTGCCAACGACCGAGAGCTTGCATCAATGGATGCACGACCCTGCTGGAGGAAGAATTTTCGGGGACGATCCAGATTGGTCACCACCGCGAGCACTGCTCGCCGACGAAATCCACCTTTACACGCATGTGCACGGTGCACAGGTGGGCATGGCTTTTCGGCGTCTGGCGGCCCGTGCACAGACAAACGACCCTCAAGGAAGGGAATTCGTTGCAATCGGGATGAGCGCGACGATCGGCGACCCATCTTTAGCTTGGGGCCGCCTTATCGGACGGGACAAGACGCGCGTAATCGAACCATCAGAGGACGACCGTCGCAGAAATCCGAGGGGACGAGAGGTATTCTATTTTCTTCAGCCCGAGGTCGAGTCCCGCGGCGTTGACATCGCCGGTGCTTCGACGACCATCCAGTCCCTTATGTGCCTTTCGCACGGAATGAGGCGCCGAACAGGCAGTGAAGGCGGCTTCCGTTCGCTCGTCTTTTTCGACTCGATCGACAAAATGCGTCGGCTGCATGCAGCATTTATGGACGCAGAGGAAGGCAAAGAACTGGCGAGCCTCCGTACGCATCTGTTCGGGGATGACCCATCAGGTGAGCCCCAATTCGAGTGTTGCGGCGAACCCATTGGCTGTGATCGGCATCGGGACGGCGAGTGCTGGTGGTTCGCGGCACGAGATCCGAGACAGATTGGTGCGAAGGGTCTTCGCAGGCCAGGCCAACCGCTACGAGTTGCGGACCGTCCGATTTTCTCGGGCACACGCGGAGCGGCCGAAAAGATCGTCAAAGACTCCGATGTCGTATTCGCAACTTCGTCGTTGGAAGTTGGCTATGACGATCCGGATATAACCCTAGTTTACCAGCATTACGCCCCCCTCAATCTGGCCAGTTTCGTCCAAAGGAAGGGGCGCGGCGGGCGGGGATCGGATGACCGACCCACAACGGGCGTAACGCTCTCCATCTACTCACCTCGGGATGCCTGGTGGTTCCGAAAGCCGGAGGACATGATCGCTCCCAAGGGCTTCCGAACGCCGCTCAATCCAGGCAACGCATTCGTACGTAGGGCACATGCTGTCGCTGCAATACTTGACGACCTGGCGCGAAGGGCCAGTCAGGGGCTAATCGTGATCCGTAATATGGCTGAGCTGCGCCCCGACCAAATCGAGGCCACCAGAGGGTTTGTAGAGAACGTTTTGGGCGCGGGCATTTGGGAGGAACTCGAGGTTCAAGGCCCAACTGAATTGTGGCAGGTGGCTACTGATGGAACCCACCTCGCGGACCATCTAAGCTTACCTAAGGTTCGGCAAGCCATTGACTGGGTGCCGAACGCTTTGTTCGAGACCATTAATCTTCCATGTATCGGAGTGAACCTGCCCGGGGCAAGTAAACCCGTCATGGAAGACGCTGCCCATATTCTTCATGTGGTCGCCCCGGGAAATGCGAGTCGACGTTTCGACGGACGCGAGGTGCATTGGCGCCCCCCGGTGGCTGGATTGGGGCCTTGGCTCGCAAAGGACGATTATCGCGACGCCCAGAAGGTTCCACTGTACGACACATCGGCAGCGCTCCTTCATGAACTCCCGGCTGATGTCCGCCAAGGCCTGTCTGGAGTTGCGCCATACCTGTGCAGGCCAAAGCGCGTTACGGTCGAGCGATTGGGTCGGATGGCGGGTGCAGAATGGACTGCCGACGTGGGGTTTCGTCGTGGTGCCGATGCTCCGATTGGCCCTATCAACGACAACTTCAAGGCAATAAACCACGATAGCCGAGGTGAATTGCGAGGCTTTCTTCTGGTAGACGCAGCCGCCGACGCTGCCGGACAACTACCGGAAAATGCATTCGCCACAATTGTCTCGAGGGTGGACTTCCACCGATCCGGTCTCGGCAAGGCACGGACTTCAGGTCTTTTTGTAACGAAGGTCTTCTGGGGGGCGGATAGTGAGATTCGCTTCGTCGATCGAGAGGAAGATACCGAAACCATTTTCCAGACCTTTGCGGGGCCCAAAAGCGGTGCTCCGCTTCTTCATGGTTACAAAGTGTGCACCGAGGGTTTGCGGTTTCATGTCGCTTCCGACCGACTAGATTCAGCGGTGGAAGCCACGATGCGTATGATGGAGGAAGACGAAGGCGAAGCCCGGTGGCGTGCGGCGCAGTTTACGCGATACCTCGTGGAGAGTGGGGCAAAAGCTCTCGGCATCAACGCCTATGAAGCGCGTAGGGGGGCCGACCTTGTCGTTGCCGCGGCAGGTTCCCAATCGCTTCGAAATGAGCTTCAAAGAGTTTTGAAGTTCTGGGATTCCACAAAGTTCGCCGAATTGTTGGAGCGCACTCGTCAGGATGTGCTCAGCCAAGACCCGACCCTAACACAGCGTCGTGTCGCACGGACCGCAGCCGCCGTCTCGGTCGATGCCTTTAGGACATTGATCAAAGATTCTTTCCTTGCGGTCAAAGATACTGCCCGCATGCGCCATTATCTGCGGAGCACCATACTCCATAGCCTGTCACTTAGGCTGCGAAGTTGGACTGCGCTGCATGGCCATGGCGATGAAGGGCGCATGTTCGCCCATGTGAAACTACCGATCCAGTTCTTTAGCGACGCGGAAGAAATCATAACAATTGCAGAGGCAGGCGCACATGGTGACGGCACCATCCGCGCCGTGGTAGAAGACTGGAAAGACGCTGCTGGACCCGATCAACTCGATTTCCTTGCTTCTTGTCCCAACGCCGAGCAGGACGCATTGGTGCGCCGCTTCTGGGGATTAGCCGAGCGCCATGCTGCGTGGAGGACCCATGATCCCCGTGATGAACGCCGTCTGCGATCAATTGCCGAAGAACTGTCGCCGCTGGCGAAAGGCGCGGTCTTACCTTCTCCAGTTTTCCGTATGCTGTTTGGCTCTGAAATCGTTGGTGTTCAAACATTCACGCTTTACGATCTCGCCGCAGATATTGAACGGGTGCGGGGAAGACTGAAGGCTCAGATGAAACGCGACCCAACCGAGTGGGAATTGGCCAGCGCAAGTGTCACATCGGCCGAAACTGGCGACGCTCCCGAATTGTCTCGTCTCCATGCTGCGTATGGAATGCTGGACGAAACGGACGAAGAAGCGTTCAGCCCTTCGTCCCGATTGGCTGACCAAGTGCTTCGGATTTCAGCACCACTCTGTTCCGACGGGTGCCGGGCCTGTGTGCATCAACGCAGCGATCTGATGGGTGACGGACCCATGCGGTCTAGCACAAGCCGAACCCTTCTTGAGCGCTTCGTGGCGTTAGGTCGCCACCTTCAGCCAAGCTGACGCACCGTGTGAGTCCAGCCATCTGCGAACGTCGGGCGTGACCATGTTAAGTGTCGCTCGGTTTTCTGCCAGAGCGTTGACGAATTCGGCGACCGCCCCATCCCCATATTCGGAACGACGCTTGCGTTGAAGTTCCTCGCGCTTCGCCACCAAATCACGGACCTTGGTTAGGAGTTCGCTAGCGTTTGATACGTGTTGCATACCAGCCGGCGCCTGTCCGCAGGACGCCATTTCTCTACCCAAAGAAGAAGACGGATCGAGTTTTTCCAGCATTGCTCCCACCTGAATGAGCGGACGGAAATCACGACGAACCACTTCTTCCCAACGCTGGACTACGTTTCTATGAATGCCCTTCAACGCTTGCAGAAAGTCCTTTTCGTATCTGTCAGTTGCCTCTTTCAGTTGGCTTGCGTCCTCCGTTGCGATGAGAAGACTTCCAATCCGCCAGGCTTCGTTCTGTGCATCGTCCAAATCCTCAAGCTGCTCCCTGTTCTCGATTTCCAACAGGACAGCAAGCGCCAGCAGTGCGGAAAGGCGCTCTGCCTCTGCAACACCATTGCGGAGTTTATCAGCCGAAACGTCCAGTTGCTGGCCGAGCCTCTGCCGTTCCATCGCCGACGGCAGCTCAACCAAAAGCCCTTCGAGTTCTACAAGAGCGTCAAGCATTCGTCTAAACCTTTGCACTGTCGCGCTGCGACGCCTTCAACAGGGATTGTCCAACCGTTTTTATCGCGGAAATGGATCTGCCTCCGCCGCTTCCGGAAACGACATCCTTTGCATGGTCCCGCATCGTCTCGATTGCCTTTTCCCCGAAGCTCAGCAACGCACCGATCTCGTCCAAGGCTCCCGCGGGCAGGCTTGAGAGCCAACAAAAGCGTAGTGGTACATTCGATGGAACAGCCTCATCAGCTTCCATGGCTACGATTAGGTCTTCAATCACGCTCGCTACAGAAGGTTTGCTCCTAAGTTCGGTCAATGCTTTCTTCCATGCATGGACTTGATCAATTCCTCGGTTTCCCAGCAGTTCAGAAGCTTTGGTCACGGCAGCATCTACACGATCGACATGACTGTCGATCGAACGTCCCCGAAGTTTTTCGACTATGCCGTTTGTTCGATCACGGAGCAGCCGGAACTCTACGCCATCGATTTGAGTTTTGCGTTCGTTCCAGACTGAGGCGAGTGTATGTGCCGCTTCGATGGCGGCCGTACTATTGGGCCAACGCCCAGAATACTCGGGAACTGGGTCTGCTTGGCCAGACTGATTCATTCGTAGGATGGCTGCCACGAGTTCACCGGAGTTTATCATGCCGCGAACGCCCGTGTCTGTGGTCAGCGCTACGAGATCGCGCAGTTCTTCTCTCATTCTTGCATGCCAGGGATTGGTCTTGGTGAGCCACTCTTGCCAAGGCGTTGAACGACCCGCCGTGCCAAAGGCTGATTCAGGTTCGTCACTTAGAATGCTACTTAATTGTTTGCCGATTGGGTCTCCCGGGTTCGCAACCCCGCGAAGCCAAGCGCGCGCAAGAAGAACCTGTGCAAGTGCGGCAACCGGTGACCACGGTGTGCCACCTTCTTGGTTCGGCCAGCGTCGTGAAACGTAGTCCCTGGCCAATTCTTCAAGCCGCCGTGTCATGGTGGAGATACAGCGAAGATAGAAGGTGGCGTCACTTACGGACAGATTAGGATCGTTCTGCAGGGCCATCCTGGCGGCGAGGCCATCGTGTACCCACTTCGCGCGCTCGATCATGAGGTAATCACGACTGCCTGCCGTAGTGCTTTCAAGCTTGACCATTTCCTTTGTGATGATGCGCCCAAGAAGGCTTTCGCTTACACCGATGCGAGTGGCATCAAGCCGCATGAGGATTGCGTGGACCTCCTCATTCCAATCTGTTCCCCGCGTTAGCGGGGAACCGTTGGACCAAGCCTGCAAATCCTGACGCATTGCCTCGCGCTGCGTGAGCGTTCGCGTTCGAGGCCTGGGGGGAGCCACCTGAGGTCTGCCCGCGATCGTACGCGCTGGAGATGCCGCCGGAGATGGCTCTGGGTTTTGGCGTGGTAAACTGGGGGTTTCTGTCGGGTCAACCCGGCGAACCGTCGTAGTAGTCGCGGCCAACAACGGTTGAGGCGTCAAATTGAGGGGCTGCGAAGACGTCGGAGCACCACCGATCCAAGGCAAAGCAAAAGCTTCAACCAAAGGCTTTGAAAGCCCTGCAAATACCGGGACGGTGCCGGCCATGACAGTATCGGACCGGTCTGGTTCGCCCCAATAGGTCACCAAAAGCCGGAACCGAAACTGGTCTTCTTCGCTCACTTGGGCAGAGATGATGTCGCTCAAGCGTCCTGTAGGCGCTGATGCGGCCTTGCGGTGTTCTTCGAAGGCTGTTCTTTCAATGGATGCGTCCGGAAATGCGTCCTCTGAGATCCGGTCTACTTGCTCCAAGACCGGGTTCAATACTGCCTGAAGGATGCCGCGTGGTGTGCGCCACGTCTGACCCCTATCATCTACCTTCAGCGCACCAAAAAAGCGGCTGATTGCATGTTCGGTAAAGGGGAAAAGTCCAACGCCATCGATCGCGCCAAAGACAGAGGAGCATTCCTGCTGTTTAAGGCAGATAGTGCATGGATTTGGCGGCGCAGTATTCGGGCGATGTCTCAGGTCATCCCGCCAAGCGTTAAGTTGGTCCGGTCCGGCCCTGACTGCAGAAAGGTAACGCGCGACGAAGGCTGTACGCTCTTCTGTGTCTCGCAGGGTTGCGACATCCTGTGTGCCACCTTCAGACCTGCCAAGAATGATTTTGTGCGTGATGCGTTGCCGGTAATTGGCCTGTAGGTCGTCGTAATACTTGGGCGTCACGCCGACAACGGAAATCAGCGGGCAGACGTCTTCAGTGGCCTCGTCACCGCTCGCTGAGGCATTGAAAACGAGCGCGTCGATCAGGCTATCATCCAGCCCCTCCCAACTGGTGATATCTTCGAGCAGTAGCACGAGACGCATGCCCCTTTGCTGCAGGGCTTCACGGACGCGTCGGAAAAGCGCCTTCAGTCCGTCAGCTGAAATCCCAAGCACCGATTGGATGGAGTCGTTGCGCCGACGGTTCAGCGCATCCAATAGAAGCATAGACGTGGGAAACTCGTCGCTCTTTTCTGCTGCTAGTTCCGATGCCAACCAGTTGCTTTCGCGATATAGCGCCATCCGCTCTATTTCGCGTTCGAGGCGACGTGCAAGTTCTTTAGCGCCAGGATGGGTGAGTTCAACTTTTACGTGACGCACAGTATCATAATTAAGATCAGCAATGTCATAGAGATCAAAGGAAGCACTCGCAGAATTTCTCTCGCCGCCGCTTCCTTCAAGTAGTTTCACGATACGGAGGGGTGCGGGCCAATTTTCTCGAATCCGTGCATGCTGGAAGAACAGATCTGGCCGATATTGACCGCACCATACCTCGTCACCAACCTGACTTGCGTAATGGTCAAATTTTAACGTGGTCGCCAAAGTGGCAATAAAAATATTCGCGCGCCCTTCGGTCTTTGCCCGTTGCCTCACGCCAAGATTTTGAAACAGCTCGCTGTACTCTGGTCCCAGTTTTTCTTTGAGTTGGTTAAGTGCACCCTCTAGGCTGCCATCGGAACGACGAAGTAGGAGTTTAAGGTCGGATGCGTGCGGCCAGTTGACAGACAGCCAACGGATCAGGTGTGATTTACCTGACCCCGGTTCGCCCTGAACTACGCAAAATGCATGCTTGCGGTTGGTGTCGGATAGCGTATCGAGGATTGCCTGTTCGGTCCGTTCATAGATTTCGCCTTGATCCCGCCCGCCGATATCGAATCCAATAATTGGCGAATGCGTTGCGAGAAAGACCGCATCATTACCCTCAAGTGCTTCTGTTCTAAAGACGGCTCTAGCATTCTCTGCTGTCCAGCACAGTCGGAAAGGTTTTTCCTGAAGGGTCATTTTGAAAAGGCCCGTATTGTGACGCGGTTAAATGAATTGGTCCTGAGTGTGGGGTCCGGCACCATGAGCAAGGCGTCACTGGAGTCGCCAAGAAGCCCGAATTCCAGGACTTCTTCCGCTTCCAATTCGCGGAGACCTACCGTAAGCGCGGCAGATAATTCGCGCTGTCCATGGATGTAACCCATCTTGGAGCAGGCTTTTTGATATTTTCGTCCGCCATCAAGATAAGGGCACCGATTTGCTATCACCCGAAGCAATTCAGATCCCGTGATTGTCTGCCCTTCTGGTAAGTTCACGCGCTGTAATTCCTTCTTAATACGGCGCGCGGGGGAGAAGTGCCAGAGGGGTGCGTTTGTAAGACCAGGAAGACTTTCGCAAAGCCCGAGAAATGCCAACCAACGTCGCCAAGCAGGCAATTTGGTTGTGTTCATCGGCCGTGCGCCGTCGTCGTCGTCGGCAGTCAATCCCTCCAACATCTCTTCCACAAAGCTTCTAGTATCTTTGAATGCCGACCAACTGAGATCCCTTTGTTTGTGGCTCTCTGCAACCAACCACGCATATGCATTGAGAACAGTGGAGTTTGCTTCCTCGTCCGGCGTGTTGATCAAAATGTCGTGGATAATGTCAGAGAAGGTGTCGTAAGTGAGCGATTTTTCGAGTGCGTAGTGGAAAGAATTACTTTCCTTGATGACGAGGCGAAGACTTGTACAGACGCCGGTCGCATCTTGGGCAAGTGTGCGCTCTGCAATTATTTTAGCCCCATCACGCATGTATCCTGGATTCAGCAAGGCCCCAAAATCTTCGGGTGAAAGCTTGCCCCCACTTGCCTGAATCCCATTCACAAGGGACCACACTCTTTCGGGTGAGCCTTGCGGTTGCGATAAAATGCTCAAGGCGAACCCTCCTTCAATTTTGCTCGTAAAGTCAGCGTTGCCTCTGATACGGGAGCGAATCGCGAAGCCCACTGGTCCAGGCGCCTCCCACCAACGTTGCTTGTTGGATCCATAACGATCAAGCCTGATCGCTTCGGATGACCACCAATCCAGTCAAAGAAACGTTTGGAAATGGAAGAGGCGTCTTTCCAATCTTGTGGAAGCAGCAAGGCAGTCGGTAACTCTAAGGGAACGGCTTCTTCGGTCCATTCCGAAAAAGTCATGACGAGTCCACTCACGCCAGTGAATGGCGAGAGGTTTTCTGCAATCGTCTGTGCTAGATGGTCTGGAACGATCCACTGTTCGACGCCGAGGCCATTCAACTTTTCTATCAAACCCACAATCTCGCGGGTAAAGGTAGGGTCGGTAGGCGAAACGATTGCTATTCCACGTGATAATGTGGACCGTTCGAAGCATGGCTCGCTCCACGTTGCGTTGAGGCCTCCGCAGGAGAGATCCCTTGCTGGTGCATTTCCCTGCAATCGGCAATGTGGACAGTGACCACACGGCGGAACAGGCGAGTTGGGTTCAATTAACTCGAAGGCCAATTGGATCAGGCAGGTGCTTTCGGGGTTCCTGACGGCTTTCAGGAATGGCGCGAACGTAGCTTTTGCTTCGGTCGCTTCTCGGTCCCTCAATGCGAATACTGCATCCATTACCGTTTCGGGCGCACTAAGCAGTCGTGTGTCCTTCACTTCAACAGTCCAGATGTTGCGAAGGTTGCCGTCATTATCCGGCGTGGAAATTACTTCTAGGGTTCCTGCCCGTTGCATCAGCATTAGTAGAGAGCGGTTCCATGCCCTGTTGTAATCGGAGGACCTACTACTCTGTAATCCTTCTCTTATCGAGTCGAGATCCACTTCAATTCTGGCTCGTTCGCCCACCCAAGTGTGTCCGTGGCTCTTCATTGCGAGCCAACGGCGATCTGCAATGTCCCGCGTTAGCCAACCGCTCTGCGACAGTCCAATGGCGGTGCCGACGTCATCATTCTTGCCGCCTTTGTCTGTGAAGAGCAGTGCAACTATGCCTTGTCCTCCATCGCGTGAGGCACGACCAATTTCTTGATACCAGCGGGAAGGTCCTTCCGGAAGGCAGGCATGGATGATAGATCGGACATCGGGCTTGTCTACTCCCATCCCGAAAGCAGAAGTCGCTACGACGAGATCCAATTGGTCACTTGCCCAATCTTCCACGACCGCTTGGCGTTCCTCAGTCGTGCTTTCGCCAGTGAACATGCCCACTCGGGCGTATCCGCGCTGGACGAGACGTTGATGAATCCTGGCAGCTTCAGCTACCTCGGTGGTGTAGATGATCGTTGGCCGTGGCAACCTATCCACTGCGTAGTCGACTGCAGTGTCCCGTTCTTCGTCGCTTCCAAATGACGAAACGAGTACGTCATGTTCGTATCGCGCGACTTTCGCGTCTACCTCGCACCATTCAGAAGCCGCACCCCAGTCGCGTTTGAGAATTTTGCGCGCTGCCGGAGGCAAGGTGGCGGACAAGAGTACCAGTTTGAGGCTGGGCTCGATGTCTCTGAGATGTCGCAATAGTGTAGGCAGCCTTTGGAAGTCCGGTCGGAAATTTCGTCCCCAAGTTTCTACAATATGTGCCTCATCCACTACTAAATGGGTGAGCCTTGCATTTAGCCCAAAAGCAGCAGGCGCTTGAGATGCCGCCTCTCCAAGTGCTACTTGAACGTCATCGCGTAGAGCCATTTCAGGGCCAAGGAGCAGGATTGGAACCTCTCCACGCCGAAAAGAGTCCAGTTTCCCTCGGAAATCATTATGAGCAAAGTCGCTTGTAAGGGCGATGCTGTTCTCAAGGCCTCGAACCTTTTGAAGCGATCGCTGATGGTCTAGTGCGAGTGCGATTGTCGGAACAATCACGGCAACACATGCGCCTGTTTGTGTCTCTCTGCCATGAAGTGCTGCCATTTGAAACACAAGGCTCTTGCCTGCGCCTGTTGGCATCGAAGCAAGCAGAGAAGAGCCGGGTGGTTGGTTCAGAAGCGCCCGGATTGCTGCTTTCTGTGCGATTGTGCGATAGGTCTTCTGGTCTGTCAGTCTGAGCAGGGCGGCATCAGGTGAACCCGTTCGCAGGCCTCTCCTGTCTGAGGGGTCGACGGAGAGGTCCGGCCACCAGTCCGGCCCGTCTCTATCACGTAACGAGACGGCGGTTGCGCTCGACGGAAGTGAATATCCGAAACGGATCTGTTCTGCTGCGTCCGAGGGCAGCAGTTCTATACCCTCGGAAACTAAATCCACCCTCCCGCCCTTTAGCCAGGCCAAAGTACGTAGCAGAGAACCACGGTCGGCGGAACTGCGGGCGTCTTTGAGAGCGCTTAGGCAGCGTGCTACCGAACCTTCGCGCCATCCAGAGACATAAGTCATGTGTGTGCACATCCGACGTCGAGAAAGAAGCCTATTTTAGGCATTTTCAACACGTTGTTCGTCGCCCAGCAAGCACTCAGTTTGCCGGGAGTCTGCGCGCAGGAGACCACTTCTACCGTAGAGTTGATCACGTTCCGCTGGACGTGCGTGTCGTGCGATATGAACCGGGCTACCCGCGCCGTAAGGCACGAGTAGCCGGAATACCACGCTTAATCTAGGTCAGGCCGCAGCAGTCATGCCAATGCGTTGGTCGCGGTTGCGGATGACGATCAAGACCGGGATTGCGAGCAGGACCATCCAGATCTTGCCGACGATCTGCCCGGCAACGAAGTCGAGGCTGCCGAAGGCCATTTGCAGGAAAATGATGCTGTCAATCACGAGGCCGACGATGCTGCTGACCACCGCAGCCAATACAAGGCCGCGTTTCTGTAGGGGAGTGAAGACGAGAAGGTCGGCTAGCTCAGAGAAGAGGAAAGCAGCGGCCGATGCCAGCACGAGACTTGGCGCGGAGAAGCCCGCAGAGAGAGCCGCCCCGATAAGGATTGCGGCGACAGACCACCAAAGGCCGAGCCTGCGCTGGACCAGGTCACGCAGCACCAGTCCGAGGCCGACCATCAGCACGCCGCTTGGAGCAGTCATGCCGGGGGCGACGGGGATAAGGCAGGGGCCGCCATCCGGAAGGCAGATGGTACCGACATGCTGAATTAGGTAATTCGCTGCCGGAATGCATGCCGCAAAAGCGGCAAAAAAGGCGAAGCCTTCGATGCGCCGTTGGGTATCGGTGGGCGTAGTCATTCGCTTCTCCCTGCGATGTTCTGGGTTGATGTCAGGTATTTCTCGTAGCCATTTGCGCGCAGAACACATGCCGGGCACTGGCCACAGCCGTGGCCCCATGCGTGCCGCTGGGACCGGTCGCCGGTGTAGCACGTATGGCTGTCCTCAATTATCAGATCAACAAGAGGGGTTCCGCCAGTCTTGGCCGCCAGTTGCCAAGTAGCGGCTTTGTCGAGCCACATGAGCGGCGTGTCGATTACAAAACGCTTGTCCATGCCAAGGTTAAGGGTGACCTGCAGAGCCTTCATCGTGTCGTCTCGGCAGTCCGGGTAACCCGAAAAGTCAGTCTCGCACATGCCGCCGACGAGATGACGAATGCCGCGGCGGTAGGCGAGCGCTGAAGCAAGTGTCAGGAAGAGAAGGTTTCTACCTGGCACGAAGGTGTTCGGTAGGCCATTCTCGGCGATGGCTATTGCCATGTCCTGCGTCAGCGCCGTTTCGGAGATCTGACCGAGTATACCCAGATCTATAAGGTGGTCGTCGCCTAGACGCGCTTCCCAGCCAGTCTGCAGTCGGCCGATTTTTTGAAGGATGGTCTGGCGGCAGTCCATCTCGACTATGTGTTTCTGTCCATAGTCGAACCCAATGGTTTCGACGCGGTCAAAGCGGGCAAGGGCCCAAGCGAGGCATGTGGCTGAGTCCTGGCCGCCGGAAAACAGGACGAGTGCGCTCTCGGTCATTCCACGGCCTCTGCGTCTGCATGGTTGCGCTTGGAAAATTGCTCTGATGACCAGAGACGTTCTTTTTGATCGGTGCGTACTTCGCGGACGAGGTAGTCTGAAAGCATGGCGATGTCGCTGCTAACATTCTGAATGCCACGCCAGCTCCGGCGCTCGCCATTGCCGAAATCCCATTCGCCTTGCGTCCAGGCCGTCTTGGATTTCAGGCATGCCAAGCCTACAGCGAACTCGTCGCGCGTCTTGGCCTTGTCGAAGTACGCAAGCAGTTCCATCACATGGCCCATCGCTATGATGCCTGCGCCGTGGACCAGTCGGGACGACTTCGGCTTGTGGCCGTCCCAATCTCCGGGGAAGGTGTTGCGAACGGCCCAGTAGTATTCGTTAATCAGATCATAGCAGAGCCGGATACCATCAGCTTCTTGAAGCAACTCGCGCATGATCCCGTCACTCGCGGAATTCATGATCACTTTCTGGATCGCGGTGTCTTTTAGGATACCGTCAGGATTTGTGTGCTGGTGGATCAAGCCTTTAAGGGCTGAACCTACGGTAAAGTTCAATCTTGCAGTCAGTTCAGCCGCCAGTGCGCGCTCGCCCATCCTGCGGTTAAGCCCCTGCATCGCCGGAAGGAGTTCGTAGATCAGCGACTTCGGGAGTGGGCGCGCCGAGTTGATCAAGACGAACTGACGTTTCAACTCTGCTTCGTCGCGGCAGACGATGGCAGAGATGAACAGTTGGAAGTCGGTGCGAGAAGTCTGGGAAAGAGCAGTCAGTCGCTGCTGCCCGTCGACAACCAGACCAGGCTTGGTGTCGCCTGATGTGTCGATTTCAATCCGGCAGTGACCATCCTCGGTGCGTTCTATCACCGATAGGCCACCAAGGAAGGCGACAACAATCGGGTTCGGCAGTACGGCATCGTCCTGCTCAAGGTAGTCACGGATGTTCCGGATGTGCCCAGCGATCTGGGGCCGCTGGAAGCCACTAAGACTGCCATCACTATCGCGTCCGGCGCGGTCGATCGTTGCGAACTCGAGGATGTCTGCCGCGCTAGCCGTGAAGGTCAGCACGTCATGCATTGCGCTCTGTTTGGCATAGACTGCGGAAAAGATTTTACTGGAGCGCATGAGCAGATTGTTCTTTCAGTGTTTTCAGGTGGTTCGAGTAAACGTAGAGATTGTGGATGCCGCGGCGCTTGTTGCGGTTCGAAGCGCGAAAAAGCATCACTTCAATTGAGGTGTCGCGGCAGATTGGACAACTGCATTGCTTCCAAGGTCGGTCCATCAACGTGCGCTCGTAGCGGGCGCGCAGGTCTGCGATCTGACGTGTTCCCGGCAGGTTCTGCACAAGATCGCCAATCGTCGCTGGCACGGCATAAGCCAAGACCCGTTCGACTGTTTCTTCTAGATCTGCGACTCCACAGTCGTAACGACGAAGGGTGTCGAGCGCATCTGCCTCCATCTTCTGGAGGTCTTCCTGATGCAGCACCCCCCGCTTCGCGAGGTTCAAGAGTTTCGGATTTTCGATCGCCTGAGGCACACGGATGGCCGTATAATAGCTCAGCGCACCGCCAGTGCCTGGCAGGTAGTAATTAGATTTGGCATCCTTGAAAGCGCGTATCAAAGGGGAGGTGGTATCGAAGCTCGTGATACCTTTCCCAATGAATTCGGAAATGTTGTCTGCTTTGGCAAAACCCAGAACATGCAGACGGGTAGAGTTTGGGATGGCGTCGCGGATTGCGGTTAGGCAAGCCATGATCTGAGGCGCTTTAAGGGGAACTGTGCCACCCAAGGCAAGATAGTCGTATCCCATCGCCACGAGTCTTCGGGCCGCTTCGGCCATGCTGGCGGGTGACCACCCCTGAATGACACCGAGAGGACAAAAGCGATTACTCATGTGTTTCGTTGCCGTCAGGAACGCCTCGGCATTTGCCTGCGTAATGTCGAAACGGCGTATGTTTTCGGGACTGCCGCCAGACATACCCGTCAGACCGTCCATGAAATCGAAGATGATATGGTCGCTTGAGCACCCATGGGTGAAGCGTCCGTCATCATAGAATTCAGCAGTGTCTTCGGGCGTGTAGGGTGGCACGTCGTCATTATGATATGAAAAGGCTCCGCAGTCTCCGAAGATGTCGAGACTGGCATATTTTGGGTCATTGAGGCGAAGGAATTCTCGCGCACCAACGCGCCGAAGCCGCATTGCTTGGGCATCAGTGTATTTTCCTGAGATGCCGCTTGCCGCGCCACCGCCCACAATCGCACGAGAAACCAGCATGCCTTGATACGGCGCGTAACCTAATGCCTCGTGCGGATAGTAATCGTCCCAATAGGGGCGGCGTCCTTCTGCGTTCCGATCGCGCAGGAAGTCGTAGCCAGGGTCTACGTAGTCGAGGCTGTCAGCGAATATGAACTTCATTTCGCTGCCCTCGCTAACTCACGATCTTTCGAAATGAGGAACTGTGTCAATTTGCTGACGTGTTGAGGCGTACCTTGGACTTCGTTCCATGCAAGACCGAGTTCAACTGGCCATCGTCCCTCAGTCCATGCACAGTGCGGTGCCAAGCGCTGGAGCGCTAAGCAGATCTCAGACCAAGGATCGGCCAGCATTTCTGTGCGGAGTATTAACGTGTCCATCAGTGCGGACATGCTCTGGATGCCAGCAGAATGCATTAGACGACTTTGGGTTGGGTCTTTGCCCCATGCATTGGGAAATGTGGATTTTACTGCAGTCCAGTAACGAACGATTGTCTCGAAGACCTTTTCGGCTTCGATGCCTTCGCTGGTGCGAAGTGTTGCCAACCCCCCGTAAGCGGGACGTAAATTTTGCTGCAGTGACTTGACCAGAGCTTGGTCGGAAATCACGCCGGTCGCTCCACTCGACGCGCGCTTGATGAGCCCAAAGAACGGAGATTCTGCACGAGTGTTAAGCAAATTGCAGAGTTCAGATGGGACCAGTTTTTCACTGAGGTCTTTTGGCAGAAGCACCCCCACCTCTGGCAATAACTCATTGATCAGCCGTGCCTCAAGCGGCTTCGATTTGTTAACGAGTATGAACTGTTCCCGCTGTGTTTTGATATCTGGTGAGACAAAGGCGATTACAGGAACCGGGAGGGTGCTATTCTTGGCACGTGACAAAGCGATCGAACGCTGTTGACCGTCGACGATCCATGCCGCGCGTTCCCCCTCTCGCCCTCTAGGGATCGTTAGAGTGCCTGACCTTCCTACATCACGGAGACCCGCCGGGGACGGTCCTCGTGAAGGTTCAAACGTCACATTTCGCGACATGGCAAGAATTATGGCGTTGGGGAACAGCACTGCTCCGCTATCCAAAAACTCAACGATCGAGTTTACGTGAGCGCGAATTTCTTTGCGCTGGAAACCCTGAAGCTCATCCCCGTCGCGCTTAATACGACTAATGTCAGCAATTTGGAGAATATCCGCGGCCGCAATGAAGAAAGCGTAAAGGTCGTATGCTCCCGACTGCTGAGTCCTAATAGCGCGCAAGATGACCTGGTCCTCAAAATGTTGTTCCGACGCGCTTTTCAAAGTAATCTCTCTTCCTTAAGTTCTCGAGCAATCCTAGCGAAGCGAGATTGCTCGCAGGACACCAATAGAACGTCGCGCAAGTGCCGCAGTAGTTTTTGGCGGTTGCCCTTAGCCCCAGCCCATGCCGAAATGAGGGCATCGCGAATGTCAGCGTCCGTAACCCGCGTTCTCGTCGGTCTCATAGGCGTGCGCATGCCGGCGAGTGCAGTGGACACCAAGTCCTTGTCTCTCGACAGGGTTTGTTCTCCAGTTTGAACCGCGAGTTCAACAAAATGTCGCAACGCTCGACTGGCAAAGTCACTCTTCGTGCCTGGGATTGGACTGTCAGGACCATCAAAACGCGCATCGTAAGGCATGACACATTCTTGCAACGGACTACCCTTCAGCGTTTCGCTCCCACCTGTGAAAATTCTAATTTTTTCAAAAGCTTGGGTAGGCAATCCCAGCAGTTCATCCTGAACCATCTCCAAGTAGACACTTGGCAATGCCAGAAAGACACGTCCTTTTGCTTTGACTATCAGGTCAGCGAGGATGCCCGGATTTAGAGCGGCTTTCCACCAGTCTGCTGGTTTAGTTCCGGACGGGCATTTTCGGAGAACGTTTTCGTCTGTCAACCCAACTGTGGTCATTGCGTACGCGGGAATCCTGTCCTCTGGGCCGATGAGACCCAGACCCGCACTGACAATGTAATGTCCCAGGTTCGCATATTTCGCAGCCAGTGCAGCTTCCGTGAATGCTCTGCCTCCGTATAAAGAGTGGGGGTTGTGCAACCGGGGTGCGGTACGCACTGAACTGCGCCACTGCTGTGCAACATCGTTCAGCGAGCCAGAAGCCAGTGCCGCGGCATGCATGCTGGGTTCGGCAGAGGCTTTCTTGCGGCTTGAGCAGGGCGATACAATCATCGGCAGTTTTTTCTTAGGGCGGATTTCTGACCGCAGTTTTCGCGTTATGCCGTCGGAAAGTCAAGAAACTGTATGGGCCAAGCCGGTCTCTATCAGTATGTTGTGCGAGTTACTGCCGCGTGAGGCTGACGCTGGCCGCAGAGCGGGCGGCAGAGTTCCGTTTCCAAGCCCATCAGGTCTTGGAGTGGCAACTCGACGGGGGTCCGACCGACCGGTTCCATGCTGCATTATGGCTCGAGATGGCTTGGTTCCCCTACCTAGGGGCGACAAGGTAGTGGCCGTCACGCCCGAGTGCCTACGGAATTACAGAGGTGGCTGCGGAAATCTGAACAGCCAGGATAAGTGGATTTTCCGCGCAATGGCAGCATGATGCTGCGAGCGAGGAGAAGACCATGGCAAGACGACCACGCCGGAACCACAGCCCGGCATTCAAGGCGAAAGTGGCGGTGGCTGCGATCAGGGGCGAGGGCGCTGTCAGAGGAACCGCTCTTGCCGCGGGGCAGAGCTACCGACTAGCCTCGCCAGATGACCAAGCGCTCCCCGTTCCGCTATTTCAAGACCAGCCCGTCGATCATCCGCCTGGCGGTGATGCTCTACATCCGGTTCCCTCTCTCCCTGCGCAATGTCGAGGACCTGCTGCACGAACGCGGGATCGAGATCAGCCACGAGACCGTGCGATACTGGTGGAACAGGTTCGGCCCGATGTTTGCGTCCGAAATCCGTGGCAAGCGTGTCGAGGCAATGCGCGCCTGCCGCCACTGGCGCTGGCACCTGGACGAGGTCTACGTCAGGATCAATGGCGAGATGCACTACCTCTGGCGGGCCGTCGACCATGAGGGCGAGGTGCTGGAAAGCGTCGTCACCAAGACGCGGGACCGCAAGGCTGCCCTGAAATTCCTCAGGAAATCGATGAAGCGGCACGGGCGACCCGAAACCATCGTGACGGATCGGCTTCGATCCTACGGCGCTGCGCTGAAGGAACTTGGCCGCGGCGATGACCGCGAGATGGGGCGCTGGCTCAACAACCGGGCCGAGAATTCACACTTGCCATTCCGGCGACGAGAACGGGCGATGTTGCGGTTCCGGCGCATGCACACCTTACAGAAGTTCGCGTCAGTGCATGCCTCGGTCCACAACCACTTCCCAACGGAACGCCACCTCCAAGATCGCAACGCCTACAAACAGACCCGCGCCGCCGCCCTCGCAGAGTGGCGCGGCCTTCTTGCCGCCTGACTGGTCTGTGGGGTAGGGGAAACGGAGACTGGTTCGCATTCGTCTGACAGCACCGGCGCGCTGCCTGTCGCGACGCTTGCGGAAACCCCCGATGACCAGCTGGTCGTCGCCACGACCATGGGCAACATCCTGACCCTTGACCCCGCCGCCATCACCGGGCGCGAAACGGTTCAGGTGCT